>Ga0065711_1002124_pt1 | contig 36381 bp, 21 predicted proteins | sample Hoacrofraction12_FD_59098 | JGI IMG/M metagenome (GOLD analysis project Ga0065711, IMG submission 59098) | Hoatzin crop microbial communities from Cojedes, Venezuela - Epithelial fraction 12 v2 (version 2) | ecosystem: Host-associated > Birds > Digestive system > Esophagus > Crop | place... | reverse complement strand
AGGGATAAAAATCAGAAAACAGACTGCTAACTGTCCCTGAAGCTACTGCAGTGTGTGACTCACCCAGACTCTGCTTCCTCACTTCCAGAGCATCTTCCGTTGCAAACAAGGTCTTGGGAAAGCGGATAAAAATCTTTGTTCTAGAAATAGAAATGCAGAATTATGTTTAACATGCTGGAGAAGTTTGCTTCCTGCCCTTAGCATCCCCTTTGGGATCTGTAATCTTTTCCTCACCCGTTAGATAAAGCAGCCTTATTTAAAAGCAATGACATGGACGTCCAATGATTCATAATCTCAGATTAAGAAAACAGAAGAACTAACCGTCCCATTTTGTATTCTTCCTGTTTGTAGCCGAGATGCTTCACCAGCACAGCCACGCCATCGTGGGGCCGGCCGTCCCATGTAGGCCATGTGTCTGGACAAAGCGATTTGTACCTGTAAATGGACAGCAGAAGCAATCTTAGGGAGAGAAGTCCAGTCCGTACAGGGCAGTGGGAGGGGAGAGGCCACGCTTCTCGCTCCCTCAACAAAATAAGCCTCTCGCATGTAAGGGCTGCCTCTTTGCTGTTCAGAACAGCTCCTCAGCCTCAGCATCTGCGGGACCAAGACCGGGAGAGGGAGCAGCAGGGAGAGAGAAGTCCAAGGCAATCCTACCTCTGCAGGAAAACTTCGTATTTTCTTCGATACGCAAACCCGGCTCTGCGCACTCTGAGGTTCTCCATCAAGCCTAGGTACTTCACTTGATGTCGGATTAGAACTTCATCAAATCGATCTTGAGAGAGCATGAAAATGGAGAAATACGATTAATGTGTAGCTGTCCCTTCATCTGGAGAAGGGGAATGCTCAGGTCTTCGTTATATCTCACACAGTTGTCTTTAACCTCTAATCATCCTCATGGGGCAAGTCCCACACAACGTACTTTGTCTCTCCTGTCCTCCCCCCCCTCCTTTAATACACATTTGTAGTTATTTCCAAAAAGAAGTTCTCCTTTAGGATGTTCTACGTGTACAGGAGGAAGAAGTGAGGGACAATAAAGGTCGTTACAAGGTAGTTATGTAGGTTAGTAATTCTTCACCTTAAACATGACCCTACTCCACCCAAGACCAGTGCTCCCATTCCAATTCCTGGCTGCTGGCACTGCCGCCACCTCCCTACAAGAAGCTCTGGCACAGACACAAAATGAAAAAAAAAAATAAATCTTGCATGACTTCTTCATCTGAGCTCCCTTCTGTGCCTTGCTGACTGGGACCGAGTGGTCTATATATAGCCGCCATAGAAAAAAAGAGGAAGAGTCACCAGGGTCATACCAGCCTGTTTAGCATCGTTAGGTTTCATGCACCGAATGTAGGAGGGTTCTTTGGACATCAGAATTTCCATGAGTTTGGAGAGGCTGTTTTTAAACTGAGTTGCTGCCTAGGAAAAAAGAAAAAAAACCACAACCCCTGTGTATGAAGCAATGACTTACAGCTGGTACTTGTGACTGCAGAACAAACCTCAGTCTCCCAGCTTTAAACATGAGAGGCTCGCATTCGGGTTACCGTGTTAGACAGGACATGTCTTAAAAAAGAGGAAACAGCCCCACTTCCATCCAGCTTTGGCATTCTTACCGTTTCGGGTCGCTTTTTGTCTGTCAGCTCTGTCCTGTCAAAACACTGATTTATGATAGGATTCTCAGAGTTGCACATGGTCTGCGGAGAGAGACGGTTTCAGAGATAAAGTACAGAGTATTCTTCAGAGAAGTTTGTTGGGTTTGGGTTTTGGGTTTTTTTTGCTTTTTAATAGTACAGTGAACTTTGGGCACCTCCATTTGTCTTTTCATAGCGCAGCCCTATGGACGTGCATTCTCCAGGTGGAATCTAGAAGAATCTCTTCCCTCAGGTGCCACCCTATTTTAAACCTGACTCCTCATTCTGCTGAGTACGGGGAACATTCTCTATCCACACTCACCTCCTTCAGGTTCCGAAAGAGAAGGTCATTGTTTTTATCCAGAAAACCTGGAAGAAAAAGAAAGCGCTCAGGCTGCCACCGCTGTTCCACAGGAACTTCACAAGGCAGGAATTGGAGATGGGAAATTAATCTGGTTAATCAAAATCAAATGATGTGTGATTCTGTGCCCAGATTCCTCTTTACCATACAGTCCAGCTGTTTTAATTCAAAGGGCAGAGGATGGGAGGAGGAGAAAAGAGAGAGAGGCAGCAGAGATGATGCACACGCTCACCTGTGACGCTGTAGGTGACCTCTCCAGCATAGTGCAAAAGCCGAAACTCCTCCCGCCCCAGCGACTTGCGAGTCTTTTGGTCAGCAAGCTTGTGCCTGGTGAGAACGTGGAAAAGCTTTGTGAGAAACAAACATCTATTTCGCTGGGGGAGTTCACTTAAAAAGCACTATGGCATTGGATCCCAGAGTGGGACTACGGGAACACAGAAGGGAGGCAGCAGCGTTAAATCTGACTTGCTGATTTTCAAGACCAAAAGTAAATGAAGAGTTGTCAACCAAGAAATCATACAAATTGTCACAAAATGTATTTATTTCAAATGGATGAACTTTCAGCTTCCTGGCAAGGCTGTGGAGTGGTTCTGCCTGCACATGAAATTAGAGCAGAGGCAGCAGGCGAGAGGGCAGTGAAGGTGCTGGCAGCAGGCTGGCATACTCATGAGATGCCATCCAGATCCCGATTGGAGCGTAAGCAGAATGCTCAGTAAGACAACATTTGGAGCTCCAAAACTGAAGTGAACAATCTGAAAGGTGAAACATGGAATTCACACCCACTGAACTGGAGCGGCAGCAATACGGCCGGGTTACCAAGGCAAAGGAGGGTATCGATATCCTCTGGGATGCGGATGGCACAGAGCTGAGTTACTGCAATACAAACCTCTCAGTTTCAAAAGCGCCAGCACCATGTCAATCATTCTAAGGCATACAGACCTCTGAACATTGTTTTCACCGGTAAAACTCTGCTCTGTGTTCCAGTTACTCCTAGGCCTGACTTGACTCGTCAGTCATCTTCCCTCCGGCAGCCATCAGTGCCAGGGAACGATCGGGCCTCGTACTCCAAACCGAGTGCGTCGCACCCAAAGTACTGGGCCAGATCTTGGAAGAGCCAAGAAGTTGCAAGCCTGCAAATTCCTGGGACATATTAGCAGTAGGATGCCAGGAAGAGACCGGTGAAGAGGCAGGTCAGTAACAAGAGTTTTGTTGCTCCTGTTGTATTCTGAAGCATAGTCTCGAGACAAGCAAGGCAGTTAGTGTTGGCAACTTGTTCTGTATTATCTTAACTCACAGTCTAATCGCTTTGCAAAAGAAAACATGATCATTTTTTACGTGGGACCCAGCACACCTAGGATGCTACTGCCATACACACGAGTTATCTGGGAGTAATGAAACCTCTAGGCTCTGTCACACACTTGGATCCTACCAGTATAACTGTCCTCAGCTACGTGAGCACTCACGTGAGAAAATGAGGGTGGTTCTTCACAGTTTCCTCCAGTTTCTCCAAGAATGTTGTATCTGTGGCATCCCCAGGTCTCAGACACTCTTCATCCTACAAACGCACACACTCGAGTATTCATTTCTTACTGCGCTCGTCAGCACACAGGCCAGCTCTAATTCCGTCTCAGTGAGACACCGCCCCAGTTTGGCCCTTTGGCCTTTTAACAGTAGGCCAGCTCTTAGTTCAGAACTGCTGAGCTCCAAAGGAGAACACCTTCCTCCTTCCAGACTGCCTGGATTGGAAGCTTCTTTCCCGAGAGCAGATGGAGGCAATACAATATGACTTTTAATGGTGCCACTGTTCAGTGCATCATTGCTCTTCCCGCCTGCTCAAACAGTCCTAATATAGGCTTAAACCATTTTTTCCTTTTCCCCTTGTTTTCCACTACGCTGCCCCAAATTGTTCATTTAAAAAGGTGTTGTCAACTCACCAGAATAGAAATGATGCCTTTGAATTTCTCTTCCACCAAATCACAAATTATTTTGTTATTGAAATACTGAACTGGTTCCCACTACAAAGACAAGAAATCACACTTGGGTGAAAAAAATCTAGACTGGAAAAACCATGAACATTTCAGAACATTTCAGACAGCACCTTATTTAAACAATCTTTCTGTCAAATTTGAAACAAAGCTTTTTCACTCATCAAATTTGTTTTCCTAACATTCCCCTTAAAAACCATTTTTTTTTATCAGAGCAAAAGCCTGGGATGGCATTACTCACTTCGAGCTCTATCACAGAGAGTTACCAAAGTGTTTCAAAAAGAAAGAAAAAGGAAAGTTCTTTAATTCATTTGCTTTGCAGACCATTATTAGCAGCTCCTTTTCTAATCTGTCCCCTGGCCCGCAGGAGGTGCTACAAAGGAGACAGTGGAAGTGATGAGACTGGCTCTTACCGCTATGCCTTCCGACTCGTATTCCTCCTGTTCCGACTTTAATGTGAGCTCTATGAAGAGCTGCTGCAATTTTTCATTACAATAATTAATACAAAATTGCTCAAAGCTGCAAACAAAAATCAGAAAAATAATCACTAACACTGTACCACAAGTAAAAGACGCTATAATCAGTGGGCAGCAGCATGAATCTGTATCTGTGTAAATCAAGATAAATAGAAGAGATTTAGTGAAACACCGAATATACAAATTTAGCAAGTTTAGTGAATCTCATGAAAGCCTTCCAGAAGGAGGGAAAAGCAGACATGAAGGGTGGAACACAGAGGAACAAAAAAGCTTTTAAGAAGGGCCCAATAACACTGCAAATTTGACAGTCTCAGTTCCTTGCTATCTGCCAGAGGCAGGTCCCAGACTCCAATGCAGTCCCATACGCCGTCTCACAGCTGCGTTTTCCTACTCACTCCACCATGGAAAGACGCCGCAACAGCCACTGCTGTGCCCGAAAGCTGGACAAAGGCACAGTTCAAGCTATTGCGTAAGCATGTCCCAAAAAGGCAACAGTCTCTTTAAAATACCAGGAACATGAATAGCTGTAAATGCTAAGTATTAGCTGGATGCCCCAGGTGTTAGAAGGCCTGTGATTATCAGTTATTCAGCTGATTTCCTGAAGTTTAAACGTCATCTCTTTCTCTTATAAAGACAACCAGAGATGGAATAATATCTTAGTTCACAATGGAGAGAAAACACTATAATGAAGTCATGCAGAGTTTACTCCAAATTTAGAGACATCCACTGAAACAAACCTGTTGTGCTGGAAAACCTCAAACCCATAGATATCAAGCAATCCTAGAACTGTTGTGCTTCTCCAGCCTGGAAACTCTCCTTCCTGCAATAGGGCAAAAAATAAATGTTGGTAGGTACTCACAGCTACCATCCGGCACTGGATCTTACCTATCCAGTTCCAGGCATTTACTCCTTACCCTTTTCTTAATGGAAAACAAGTGAATTTAGTAATCACTGTACAGCATGGAGCTTACCACTTCTCTGCTTTGCAGCTAAAAGATTTGAAACTCCCTTTCCCGCTTGGCTGGATATCAACAAACAAAAGGTTCATTTACCTTGTACGCAAGAGACTTGTTAACCTTGTTCACCAGCCAGGAGAAGGTGCGTCCGTATATCGCCTTGGCAAGCGCGTCCCTTGCGTAGGCTGCCTGCTCCAGGTTCAGAGGACTGATCAGCTGCATGCAGGAGGAGGAAAAAAGCCATTCAACAGCCATTCCACTGAGGGGTTAAGTTTCCCTATTTCATCGTTAATAAACAGCCACTTAGGGGCACCCTGTCTGGTCTCAGCTCACATCTCTTGTCTCCCAGCCGTACGGGCTGCAAGTCACCATCAGGTGGTGGGACCCCTGCACTGACAACTTCCTTTGGTAAGTGAGAAGCGAACTGCTCACTTCTGGTAAGAGAGCCGACAGTGTATCGCTAGCCAGATTTAATTCCGTGTGCCTCCCAGAGCCCCAGTGCATGTTCTTACCTCTTCCCCTTTNGCTATGATCTTCTTGTGGATTAATGCATCTCGAAGAACAGAGCCCTCAACTGCTAGCAGCTGCAAAGCAGTAGAACACTAAATTAATTTATGAAGCAGTACATACAATTTATTAGTAATAGGTTTAAGACATCAGAAAGACTAGTTCCTAAAATCACAGTCCAGCGAAACAAGCCTTTATTTCCCACTCACACCGCAAGACTTCTGCAGCATCAGTCCTTCCCTTCCCCCCGCACACGACCTCCTCCCTGGCAGTGACAGGACCTAGCAAATAAACTGGCTTGGTTGTTCTGGCACCACGAACTGACTGAGCAAAGCCACCAGGTTCTTCCCTAAAACCCTTCTCCCGAGTAGGTCTATTCCCACCCTACTGCCTGAAGTTTTGGATCAAGTAGCAAATAGAGAAGTTGTCAATTAAAGGGTTTTGATGTTAATATTTGTATTTTATTTAGGTCAAATAACAGTAAATTTATGCAAACTTCTGAATCACATTCTAAATTACATGACGGTACCGAGTTCAAAATAAGGAAACCTCTACAATTCATCTTTCCTGCAACAGATCTCCAACTGTTGATACTCACCCTTGCCAGGTATTTAATCTGATTCTCCGTAGTGACCTGAGCATTTCCTTGCTCATCAGCAGCAAACTGCACGTTCCCCAGATGCAGTACGCTAGCCACAATGCTCAGTAAATCCTAGGATGGAAGCAACAGTCAGAAACCAGGATGATGAAATGAACGCACAGCAAGAAAAGGCAGTGAGATTTGTGTGTTAATTAACATTTTGAGAAAACATTTTGTATTTTTTTCCAGGATTTTTCCAGAGAATACATTCATTCTGAAGGCTGCCTTTGGTCAGAAATAACAAATTAAAGCAGAAAAATTCCTTAAGTGTACAAAAATCAGCTCTGCTGTTTAACACTTCTTACCTCCACCTCGTTGTCATTGAAGCTTATAATGGACAGGGCTCTTCGCACAATCTTCCAGTCGTTTTTATCATTTATGGAACTGACCCTTGCACAGTGACCCTAAAAAGACACAGTGTGATAAATAAGTAAATAATTGTCAAAGATATATCACTCATACACAATGCACTTCTGCCATGTGTTTCTTTTCATTGCAGTCATTTCTGTTATTTTTGAAGCGAGGGAAGGAAATGACAAAGTCAACTGAGACTACATTGGCTATAACATTATTATAAGAATTACTAGTCAATGCACACCTTTACTAAATAGTGATACTGTTGTGGGTTCTTCTCGAGGCCCAGCCTTCGCAGCAAGTCCTCCTCCCCCCCTTCTAGCAGCTGGTAGAAAATGTGGAAGTTCCTCTCTCCGTGATTCTGGTGCACGACTCGGGACTTCTCCAGGAGGTAGTTCAAGATGTGGCCCCCGACCGGAGCCCCCTAAATCAAACCAGATACAGTGAAACAGTTCATCAGCATAGAGGAAAATATTTCTGCTTCTTGGTGGTCTATTCAAAGACAAACAAGATACAAAATGATAGCCTACTGAAAGACAGAAAATTGTCGTTTTGTGTCACGATCTCTCTCTCAGCTAAAACAGCGTGGCAATTTGAGTTTTGAATTGTATGCAAAATGAGCTATCAAGTGACAATAACATGCAGAGCACGGCTACAGCACGTACTGCATGGGATCCTGACTTGTGTAAAATTCCTTCTCAGAAGGAATTCAACACAAAGGAAAAGCAACAAAACTGAGTGGGGAGGAATTACACAGCGAGATGTTTAAACGACTGCAATATGCCAAGCTACTCGGTTCTTGCACTCTGTTCACCTTCACAGCGTGGGGCAATTTGGATCAGAATCGGAACAAGCACTACGCACAGTTACACAGGACAGAGATTACCTTCGGATCACAGCTGGCTTACATGGATTTAGTTTGGGAGTATCCATGGTGTACATATACCCTAGAAATAAGTTGATTTAATCTGTCTCCTTATATAGAGAAATGAGGGAAGAAAGAAAGGGAAGTGTGTTCTATAAAATCCTTTGGAACTAAACTTTGCTACCGTACACGCTGCTTGCACTGTCATCAAGGGAATGCAAAACAATCACTCCACGCATACATCAGTACAACAAAGCACAGGCAACAGAGACCTGCTATGACCAGGACCAGTTCTGAAGTACAAAACCGATTTTAAGTTACCCTGTAATCAAACTGCACATCCATATATTTCCCAAATCGGCTGGAGTTGTCATTCCGAAGGGTTTTTGCATTTCCAAAGGCCTGAAATGAAAATGATTAGAGAGAAAAATAAATAAGTATCAAATAAGATTATTTATGACACTTTAGTGAGGCTGCCAGTAGGTTTGTCCTTTTTGCAAGGGAAACCACGAAGGAAACTGATTGCTACCCAAATTCCAATGCTGATCTTTACGCCCAGTGCAAGCACCGCAGATGGAGCGTGCCTCTGAAAACAATCCCACTCTCCCAGCAAGCTTATTCTAATGCCAGTTCACTGCTGACAACGTATGTCACGTCTGACAGCCCTCTTCCATCACAGCTACTTGCTCGCAGCGACCTGCAGCTCCGCTCGCAGCAGGCTCTACCCAACAGGCCCAGGCCCGCCAGGCGTTCCCTCACCGGAGCGCACACTCAGCACGGAGTGGAAATATCAAGGGGCTACAAAGGCAGCCCGGGGGTGGACACTAGAGGACACCACAGCACTAGAAAATGCACCCACAAATGCATTTATCAGAGGACAACCAGCGGACGCGTCTGCTTCTGGCTTCGCGAGCTCACGCAGCGCGCCAGGACGCTTCCCACGCCAGCGCCTGTCTCCCTGCAGCCTGCCCACGCCAGAACTGCTCCGGGGGGACTGGAAGGGGCCGCGCGAGCTCAGCTGCAGACGGCCATTTCTTTGGCTTGGAAGCAGGCCGGGATTGCCCTTCGCGCAGCCCAGACTGTCTGTTCCCAGACACACAACCCGCTCCGCACAGCCCCCTGCGCCATGCCCAGGGGGTCCAGCTGCCCCCACCTCCTCAGCTGGAAAACGCGAGCGCTGCTGGTGGGACTGGATGTCAGGTTTCAGTGCGGGAGGCTCTCGAGTTACCTCCAGGACGGGATTGGATTGTAACAGGCGGTCCTTCACGGTTTCGACCTGCTGGCTGGCTGGGCAGGTCACGGCGTAGTACTGCAGGATCTTCTTAGTGGCCTCTGTTTTGCCAGCCCCGCTCTCCCCAGAGATCAGAATACACTGGTCCTTCCTCTCCGTGCGCAGGGAGCGGTACGAATTGTCTGCAATAGCGTAGCTAAGGGACAACGATAACCAGGCATTAGCTTGGTTCCACAAGCGATGGCCAGAGACTCCTCAGCTAAGGCTACCCCACAGTGTGAACTCCTAGCAGAGACAGCTCAAGCAGAAGTCTGCGTCCATGGGCTGGGTAAGAGCGCATTGCTTCTGCACGCTGGTAAGGACACGTGAGATTGCTGACATCTCTATAAACATCTTAACCACCAAGTCAAGTTTGTGCTGGGTGATAGCACAAATCTATCAAATTGCTTTAAAAACTGTTCTTTTGACACTGTCTGATGAGAAGAGTTTCTGCAGAAGACTAAACAGTGCAGATAACCTTACTTTTCTAAATATACCTGATCTCTCAACATTGGTCCCGTGGGACAAAAACATTTTACATTCAGGAAATATCTTGTTTTCCATCAATCTTTATTCTAGCTTATCTTCTAAGTGATGACACACGCAGGAGGTCACAACTGCACTTTGCTATCTGGGTGGCTCCCGTGTAGCCCAACCTCTCGCAGCTTCTCTCGGATTGTAGAAAGAAAGGGGTGAGCCGGCGCAGACTGGTAAGCATCCCGCAGGCTACTCCAGCTACCATCCAGCTCAGGCCAGACACTACCCAAAACACCAGATGGCTCCTCCTGCCTGCACACAGCCAGGGTTTATCGGTGCTGGCCCCGACCCCTGCTTCCTATGCTGCTTTTTCTTTCTCCTCTCTTTTTCTCCCCGCGATAGACCAGGCAGGATCTTATACCCAGAATCAGACATGCTTTTACAACACCAGAGAGAGGGAGGATGGGTCTGACCATGGTGGCAACTGTGTGCAGAGGGAGAGGAACAGGACCAGACAGGTGCAATGGAAGAGGGTAGGAGAAAAGTGCAGCATTAGCCCTTCACAGTGCACTCATATGAGACCTCCACAACAGTATTTTCAGCTGTCTTACATGTGGTGATCAAGCAGATACCCTGTCTCCACACACTTGACAATCTTTTAGTAGCTTTGCACTTTTTTTGCCCCCCCCCCCTTTTTTTTAAACTCTCACGCTATGAAATTAATTAGAAATAATCACACCAAAATAACAGCCGTGGCCTTCTCGAGTCTATTAATATTTGGTGCTAAGGCAACACCAATGAGCTACCTAGCAACACAACTGCACGCTTACCCCACTAAATTCATCAAGTCCTCCTTTTCCCATCCAAATTCTGTCTCCAGAGTATTTTGAAAACAGCTGAATAAATGTAAATTTAATTTAAATCTTAAAAACTGCCTCTAGACTGCATGCCTTTATTGGGTGGTTTTACAGCACTGTAAGTTCAAGCAGAAGGCTAGCAGTCAGGCATCCCGCATACAGAACCACTTTACTTCAAGACGTTTATGGTCCCATTTGTAGTCACCATCTCCGAACCCCCTGGCCGGCTATAAATAGGACAGGATGTGACAGATTGCTCGGGGAATGATGCTGGGTTTCCAGCCTGTAGGAGTGCTTTTCTTCTTTGACTGGCTATGTGTGACGCACTTCCGAGAGAACTCAGCTCTCAGGCCTAGCCTTACACTACTTTGACACTGGAATAGCAATCTTGAAGTATTTTGGCTTTCTAGAATCAGTTTAGAATAAAAGAAAGAGGAAAAAAGGCATGTGAAATACTGTAAAAGGAGAAGCACAGAGTACTACACTACAGAGCATTTCAGTGCTCCTCAGAATACTTTTAAATGCATAAATCATCAAAAAATGTAGTGTTTTTTAATAGAATTATAAAAACAGTTAAAAATACTGTTTTCCCTGTTGGAGCAGCACTGGTATTTGGTACTGCAGTTCTCAAGGGTTTACTTATGAGCTGCACATTTTACAATTTCTTAGGGGACTAGTTAAACCAATAAAGAGAACAGCCTAAGAAATAATCAGCTACTCTGTGATTTCAGTCACTTTGCGTAGCGCATGCAGGACTTAAAGCAGAGGCGCTTAGCATTTCATGTGACACGTGGGCACTGCCATCACGCTCAGTCCTACTGCACACTAATAAAAAGGCAGCCGCAGTCCCAACTTTTCCAGAGTCCACAAAACTCTCACCTAAGGACAAAGCAGCCCTTGCAAGTGCCCTGCTCGCAGGCAGAAGCGACTGCGCCCAGGCCAGGTCTCTGCCTGGCAGGCAGGACTGAAGGGAACCCATGCGGCAACAGGCATTTGCAGGTGCGAGTTGGCAGCGGGGTGAGGGCTGGGGCGAGGCTGGACAGCCCGCGGCCGGAGCTGCCGCCCCTGCGCCCTCCCGGCTGCCCCGCCAGCAACCGCCTGGTGCCGATGCACGGCGCTGCCAGTTGCTGTCTTGGGGCAGATCTCTTAGCTGGGGCACCTGCACATAGACACGATGTCTCAACACGTCTACAGCAAAGGGAGAAGCAGGTTTGAGTGAAGGGTTTTTCCGGTTTAATCGTCCCATTTAGGTCCACACAAAACGCCTGAATTACTACAAAAAAGTCACATTTTTATCACAACAAATACAACTTCAAGTGTTCAGGCTGTCCCAAGTAATGGTGTTTCTCTCCCTCGCTGTGCTTGCAGCGCATTCTGTTTTGCTTACTCTCCTGGGCTACATGCCAGTAATAAGAAATAATCCGAATAGTTCACTCAAAAATAATATCACTTACTCTTCCAAGACCTCTTAAAAAAAAAAACCAACACCCACAAAGAAGTCTCCAAGAGGTGCTCAGCATTTGGCCCTTGGTCCTGAAAGAAAACATTTTGGAGCCAAATATCCTCCGTTCTCAGTCATCTTTCTCTTTCAGTCTGACAAAAAAATTCAAACGCTTTCAAAAATAACTTTAAACCTCAAACTTTTTTTTTTTTTTTTTTTAAATGTGAAATTGGGAACGCTCACCAGGCCAGACCATGTAAATAAATACATTCCTTGTTCCAACAGGCTGACGGTATCTTAGCAACAAGGGAAATACCAGATAAATATTGGTCAGGCAGTAACAGCAGAGGTAGGAAAGAAACCACCACGCATACAGACACACTCTTTCCCCTAGTTAGCCCTACGCTGAATGAGCGATGTAGCAGCAGGGGAAACTCACAGCCCGGACATGCAGACCCCAAGTAACCCTGGAACAATGAACTCCTGTCCTGCCAGGGCTGGGTAAGCAGCTCTGTTCCTCCAGCCAGGAAGGAACCACCTCCCTTTCCAAATACTGCTCTTGCAAAGACAACTCATCCTCTTTGGAGAGAGGCACAGGAATAGATAGAGCCGCGCACCACACCCTCCGCAGGATCCTTTGTATCTCTGTGATTTTTAGTGCTGCGTCTGGGACAAGGAAAAGTCCTATTTGCTTGTTTTCACATGTCATTATTGCACACGCCTCCGTGGGAAGGGCACCAATGGCACAGTTTACCCACAGGCCACTCACAGGTGAGGAGAAACTTCATAGAAGCTGACACCGCGGTATCGCTCCATGTTCTGTTTAGTGTAGATTTCCAGCTCCTTGTATGGATTAACAGACACCAGAACTGAGCCAATGTATGTCTGAAAAAGAGAACATGAAGTAGAGAGGTTACAGAAGGTCTGGCAGCAGGTTCTCCCAAGCCCAGGCTGCTCTGAAGGCTGTATGTTGCTGACAAGGGCTGCCTGCGGTGGTGTGCTGGGGGTGCTACTGAGGGTTTCCAAGGGTGCTGCAGAAGTGAGCCCTTAGCACAGCGAGAATAACATTGCAGGAGTTACACTAGACACGTCATCCTTGTTGGAAAAAAACAGCACTTACAGTTTTAACACGCAAGAACACTGGACTATTTCTGATGCGCCATTTGGGGCCAAGTTCAAGTCTGGGGTTGCTGAAAGCCCACTAGAGAGTGAATTTGTGAAATGGAAGAATGTGGTGCGAGTTGGATTTTCAGTGCTGGCAAGACCTGTAAATGCCAGTAGGCCTCAACTGGAGCACTGCAAGTGAGTCCCTACATCTGTTAACATGACAGCATCCCAGGCGAGCTCTGACACAAGCAACCACGGTCTATTAACCCCGATACCAGCGTCTCCAGATCCAGCTGCAGAGCAAAGCTACGGTACGTCTTCTGCAGCAGACACCCAAATTCAGGTCACTGATGAAGACTTTGACTTCTGTCACTCTGCTACTCACATAGATCAGATTCTCCTTGAAGCGCTTACGCAGGTTTTCAATAAATGCTGCTTCGCTGGTGAAGTTCTCAAGCAGGACAAAATCCTGCACCCCGACACGGTCGCGGGCCGTCAGCGCGCTCTCCATGGTCAGCCGAATGCCGTTAGTCCCCGCTCCCTGCAACCAGAGCAGAGGAAGGTTGGGATATTGGCGGGTTTGGACACAGCTCACCAAGTCCACAAGAACCATTATCCACAATTACCCATGGACCACCTATAAGTAGGAGAGGATACTAGAGCAACTCCACCACTGTTGAAAACGCTGGTCAATGTATACACTTTATCAATTGGTTTATACTAATTGCTTTGATGGAAAACAAGCCAGCAGTGGGGAAAAGCTATTGCTAAGTTTCCAATAACTTTAAATCAATCAATCAAACAAGCATTTCATAAAGAGAGTAAAACTTGGATTTCCTTTCCCAGGCATCCTTTAGCAGGAGTGAGACCGCAACGCATTCTCCTCTCTGCTTTTCTCTCTCATTTCTTAATGGGAAGTCATTTTGAGGTAAGGAATCTTTTATGACTAATGATTCATCATCTCATGAGCAAACAGCTTCACGCTGCTGACCAATTTAAAAGCTTTAGCAAGATACCCAATGGGAAAATTCTGGGAAAATTCAGAACTAACGAGAAATGGGCACTTCTGCATCCCATGCCACCATTATGAATTTAGACTGTGACACTGACATCTAACCCACGCATCAAGAGACTTCTATTCCCTGACCCTCTTCTAAAGGTTACACTTTCAACGTGATGTGGTTCAGACACAACCATCTTTGGAAACACACGAGTCTGCTGACTTCTTACTTCACTCAACCTCATGTACTAAAACAGGGAGAGGAAATGTGCACCAAGTGACTCAGTCATTACTTGCAGGGAAAATTTCTCCCCAGCGGACAGATGATGTACAAGGCACAGAGGACAAGAGACACTATAGAAATCAGAGACAGGAGACACAACGTATTAAAGCATTCGCCTCACATCTGTCTGCATCTCCTTATCATATTCTTTAAGCCTTCTTACTCTGCAAACTCCTCGCAGCAAGCACCCTTCTCCTAAGTCATTTCCCTAAAGCACTAATGCATTTCAGAGAATCCATCATTATATTCTGGGATGTTGCCATCACTCGCACAAACACCACTGGAGCTTGTGCCTAAATGGGCTCACGCACTAATAGCAATAGCCAGGCACCCTCTCCTGTATTAGTGTTACAAACCGGGAATGCCGGACCCCTGATGCAACGCTGTCGTCCAGCCCCAAAACCCTGCACAATGATGTAGATGATTTTTGCTGACTCACGTTGTCAGGTAGTTCCTTTCTGCTCCTTCTCAAGATATAATAGTGGTCAGAGCACAGGGACTGATGGCGTGCAGGGAAAAAAAAATAAAAACAACCTTGGTCAGAAGAAAATTTAGAAGTTTTGTTAAGTAGTAATAAAGGCAAGTCCCACTGAAGTATAAATTTGGGCCCATATGGGTGCATATTCCCTCAGTCTGCTGTTGTTTAGACTTATCAATCATTTACCAATATAGTTTTCCCTATTTGTGCAAGTTATCACTGGCTTCCTCCCTGCAAGCCCAGCACCTGGGTGTAAGTCACTGCATGAAACTAGCAGCTTTCAGAAAGAAAAATTAATTCCTACAATTTGCTACTATGAAATCTCAAATCCAGATCCACTCTAATGGCTCAAACACCACAAAGAAATATCATTTTAATTTCCCTTTATTTTTTTCAAATTAGTCTCATGGTCTGGAAGGCCTGATTTCTCAGCTTTGAAAGATTCAGTCTGGAAGCAATTCTGCAGATACTTTCATCAGCAATCTTTATAAAATGCCCCAAACGTTCCAAGCCAATTCCTCCACACCTGCAGCAAAACGCTGTTGGCTTCTTCTACCCTCTTTGCCAAGGTGGAGAGGAAAGGGATAAGCGCTGGAGCAGAACGGTGGTGAGATAAAGGACAACCCTGGCAAAGGAAATCGAGATAAATCACATACAAATAAACTCTGCCTAGAAAGCAGAATCCTTCTATCAGAGCAGTGCAATCCTGGAGCAGGTTTTGGACAAGGTAATGGGAACAAAGGCAAAACCAACAGAAAATAACTAGTTTTCAAGTGGGTAAGTTTATGAATACAGTTTTAAAACACAGCTGCCTCAAAAGCAACTGAGGAGAAATTTCCACCCTCACAGAGTTAATCCAAGTTTTTATAATCCTAAAGACTTTCACAGAAAATGTCACTCAGCAGTTTCAGCAGCTCTTTGATCAGCCACTCCCTCCAGCTCAGGACAAGCTGACCCCAGCTGTACCCATCCAGCAATTCGTCCTACTTGCAACACAGCAAATTGCACTTGGGCCGCCTCCCCTGGGACAGGCATTTAAGGCTAAGCAGCTTTCAGTTTCCTCCACGCTCTTCTCTTCTCAGTCAACTCCAACCTCTCTCCATGAGAACAGAATAACTACCTGAAATTTTCAGTCAGTTTAAAAAAACAACAACAACAAAACTAAATGCAGCTTCTCAGCAAGAAATAAATGCGACCAGGTTACCCAGATGACGTGATGCAGTCAGATTCTCCAGAATATAAACTTCAATCCCAGTGTTGTACCCTCCCAAGCCTAAGTTCAATGCAAATATAAACGTCAGTCATAAACCACAGCTGAGCAATATGCGCTTCTGTGCCAGGATTTGCTCATTTGCTTTATTGCTTATGTCCAAATCTACCACCAACTTAAAATGTCAACATTAACTATTTGACTGCCAATAACTTAAACAGATGCAATGTAAACGGAGGTGAAAATAAATCCTTTTTGGAAAACAGAAATAGAACGGTAATGCAGAAGGAAGAAAGTGGTGAAAAAGGACACTATTTAGAAAAAAATAATTACAGTGATGACCATACTTCCTACTGAATGAGTATGACAGTAAAGCACTGAATAAACTCAAATGTTAGTTATTTTATGTTAGCAGGCAGACATCAAATCCGGTGGCTGTAAATTAATGCTAGAAAACCCAGTCTGTGGGGTTAAATATGTTACAGTGAAGCTAATTAACCATTAAAGCAGTTTGCCTATGGACAAGACTGGCTCCCTGAGCATCTCTGCAGCGGACAGATTTATCTCTGCCAAAACGCCTCCGGCTGACGTACAGCTCACTTACAACCCCCCCTGCTCTGCGCTATGCCAGAGATCAGCCTGGACAACTCTGAAAGCCCTGTGGCAGGGAGTACGTATTCCAGATAATTAGGAGAACATAGGCTGCGAGGGCCTGATCAGACTCTTCCGTGTGAAAAATCACTTTTCCTTGAAGCTGCTAAGAGAGTACAGTGGTAGGCGAGATGTTCTGACGGGGAGAACACAGGCGAAAGGGCCGTCCCATCTGCCCTCTGCGCAGCTGCGGCCTTTGGCTTGCGCTGGCTCTAGTGCTTGTGCAATAAGCTTGACTGGAAATCTGACATGGATTAAAACTAACTCAGATTTTTTATTTTTTAATTAATTTAGGTCATTTTCCCACACTGGTTCCACACATACTCACTCGCAATGGCCAACAGATACAGCAACACAAGACTGGGACCGGCAGTGGAAAGCGTTCCAGCAGCAGGGCCAGCTTCTGCTGTTTTTAAGCACTTGTGAAGCACCCACCTAAGAGACAAGTTCGGTGCAGTCTAACGGCTCAGCACCACCAAACCGGAGCGCATCTCCCTCCTTCGGACTTTGCCTCCCTGGCACGTGCTCACAGGAGCAGCTACCTGTCTCAGCTGAACCAAGGCAACTCACTAAGCCAGTAAAACGACGACCAGGAGGAAAGCAGCTGGTAGTTTTCTGTCACCACAGCGAGCGGAATCCCGTTACCATGGGATCAAGGCAAGCGTCAGACCCAGAGCAAGGAGAAAAGGGAGCACAGGTGCCCTCCTGACAGTAACAGGCAGCTAGGTTAGCTCAGCCATGTGCAACTTCACCCTGCCTACAGGAAACAAAAGGTGGACCAGGCTAAGAATCCCAGCCTTTGTAGGATATATCATAGAACACCACACCCAGCCCAGGCTGCAAACAGGGAATTGCAAAAATCTGAGCAATCTCCATCTGATCTTGGTGCCTGTGGGCTTAGGAGCGCCCATGCCTTCTCTCAAACTGGCCTTTTATCCCTTACTAAAATCACTGTCCTGATGGTCACTCCTGCCTGAGAGTACAAGCTGACTTTTGCCACTGTGTTTCTCAAACCCAACCCGAGGTATGGTTCCAAGGGACTCATTCCCACACTATTTTAACCCACTCTTTGCTTTTAATCTCTTCTCCAGAGCCGTCAGCACAACAGTGGCTCACTGCCAGGAGAGGAAAAGCCATCACTCCTGAATGGTGGGGACCAAGCCAGTGCAATTACCAAAGCAGTACTACTTCCACATGCCTTTTTCTTCCGTATGATTAGATTTTGGGAAAGGCTTTCAGCTGGTGTAAATTGGTGCTGCTGAATGCAGCCTGCAGAGCCAGGTTTACGTTGGCTGAGGTTCCAGCCTTTCTTTGTATTCATACAACAGAGTCAACAAGACCAGAAAACACCCTTTGCAAACAGCTCCTGGGAGTACAAAAGCACTCAAGACTATACCAAAGAGTTTCCTAAACTGAACTGGTAAGTCTCTGACATGTTATTGTGAAGGTGTAAATAAATATTTTTCTTTTAAACAATGCTAAATGCTAAAGGATGATACTCTCCTCTGCTTAGGACTTGGAGATCCAATACACCTCAAAAATGAAAACCAAGACCTTTTGCTCCACACAACAAAATCCACAGTACTGGAGTCAGTCAGTCTGAGCACATCAGGGAAATTTTCTTTCATGAAGGAAAGATGGAAGGCAACTCTGCCACGAGCACAGGAGTTCAGGGACGATGTGAACTGAGCAAGAAACTTCCACCACCACTCTGCTCTGTCCATCGGCTGGTCTACGGCCATGCGACACCCGGCAGCCCAACATGTGTGTAGGAAGGAGTCTTTTACACCAACATCTCCCAGCCTTGATTCTCACAGAGGGGCACCTGAGCAGTCAGTGTTGGCGCAGCAATTCCAGACACCCAAGCGCTGCTTACAGCCGAGAGAACAGGCAGCACCTGGCAGCTCAGGCAACTCACTCCTTCCTGGAGCATCCGTGAGTGACGCGCGTGAAAGCACCCAGAGCTCTCAAAGTCCTACGGAGCAGGGACGCTTTATAATCATCTGATTTAGAAAGAAAAGTCACAGCACGTAAACAAGATTTCTTCTTCGCCATCTAAAAATGGATGTTTTAATCTTTTCCTCTGACAGTGCATTTTTACAAATTAGCCAGTATCCATTCAGCAGACCAGGAGCCTTGCACTAAAACGACCGCAGGCAGTGGGTGCCATATGGGAAGAGGGAGGCATCTTTATCTCGGTATCAAGCAAATGATGATTGATCTGTGGGTTCCAGAAATAGTTACACAGCCAGGAACGGAAGAACAGGCAAAAAGCAAATGTGAGTGGGAAGGGAAATTCAGATTAGATTCTGGAAGACAATAAGAAGTCTGAACCAAGAATGAACTTCTTGTGGGGAGGTGGCAGTTAAAACGCATTTGTCTCCTGGATAGTATGACATTCTTTGCTGTCATGCCAAAGATGCAGGAAGGAAAAAAAGTTTCCTCTGATTTCTGCTCCACTCTACAGCCTGGGAAAGGGTTTGGACACGGCATGGGCTAGACAGCAGAGCAGACAAAAATCAACTATTTTATCCAGGGCCTCAGTTCCTGAGGTGCAGAATGGGATAGCTCTTCTTTCCTTTTACATGGAGAAAGCAGTAATGAAAACAACTGAGGTGGACCTGGACCAAGGATCTTAGTCAAGCACTTGCTGCCTGCCAGCGAATCTCTGACAGACTGAAGTGCAGCCGCGTAGGATCCTTCTCCCTTTTGCCACACAAAGTTAGCTGCACATTTTGGACACAGGAAACTCTATTGGTCTACAGCTGGGTTGGAAAGAGGGTTCCCTGAGAGGCAGCTCCGCATGTCACGCAAAAATCCTCTGCAACCCACCACAAGGGGTTATCTGCGCTTTCGGAAGCCACCTGAGCTCAGACAACAACTTCTACCACCCTAATCTCAACTCTGATGACACAGACTAGTAAAGGGAACAACTTCAACTCGCTCAAAAAAGTTACCATGTCAGCAGCTGCCACTCAAGGACTGTTTGATAGCAGAATCAGTTTTTATTCTTGCTTCTTCTAGAGCAATACATTGCCAACAAAGGAGCGTCTGGAACCAGGAGCACTTGCCAATGCTCAGAACCTGGTTCTCCCTCTCTGGTACTTCCCTCCTGATCCCAAAATAATGTTGAATGGATTTAACTATAGAATACATTATTCAAAAATGATATTAAGGAGGGAATTGCCACTTCCTTGACTAACTTCTGTAAACAATTTATTTTGAAGTCTTCCATATTTTAAGTAGGGAAAAACTGGAATACATTAAAACATAAATAATCAGAAATAAAGGGTAAGCAAGCTTATGCTCCTCTCACAAAGATTTGCTATGTCCCCACTAGCAAACCGCCTAGAAGTTCAGGTTCTGCCTCCCTCACTTTCCAAGCTACAGAACCATTTAATCTCCCACCCTAAAATGCAAAGCAGAATGGGAAATGTGAGCAATGTATCACACTGTGTGCATTATTTTAAGTATCTATTAAATGCACGTAGGTCGTGGTGAGTTAGAACTGTCAAAGCAAAAATTTAATCTTTTGAAAAACAATAATGCAGGATGACGATGTTGCTGCAATTAATCAGGACTCAACATATTAATCAATGACATTTGACATTTGCAACATTTAGGATAATAAGAAACCATATCTAAGGAACTCAAATGTAAATTAGAAGTGCAAGTTATGATGGACGAGAAATCAAAGAAAGCCATGGAGATTTGCATGGAAAGCAGGTAATATAATTTGTTCAATGTTTATAACATAATAATTTTTTCTAGACTTTACTTTTTTTGGGGGGTGGGAGGCAAATTAGGAAAAAAGAGAAGCAATTGGTAGTGAAAAGAAAAAAGTATTCATAAGAACTGATTTGAAGGAGAAGAAAAATATTTAGCTCTTAGAGGGGACGCTGATATTTTAATCAAGCAGCTAAATCTAAAGTAGCAGTAAGAAAAATGAACAAGGCAAACCAGAAAGGTCACCAAGGCTGCAAAAGTAAATACACTGAATTTCTATATTTAGGGATCTGACATTTTTGCTCCTGAACAGATGGCAAAAGCTGTTCCTAGTTAAAAGATGTTGCTGATCACAGGATACACAGCAGCACTACCTGTGACCACAGGCCTGTGCATCCCACAGTAGCGTCAGAAGACAAACAGGTGGCATAGAAAGCAAAAACTCGGATCACTGCCCTTCCAAGTGAGCTTTGCCATTGACTTACCGGTCAGATCGAGCAGGTGAGAGGGGAGCAGAGGCTCAAACGCTGGCCTGCAGATAGGAATCACGGCGTGCACGTGCTCCTCCTGCCTCCCAGCTTGCTGCAATGGGGTGCTGCCCCTGTGCCCTTACTCACAGCGCTCTGATTCCCTCTAAACGCTCGTTCCCCTCTAAACGCACACGTCCTTTCGCCTCTCTCACTACCCATATCGGGGTTCTCGCACTCTTACTCTTGCAGCACTCTGCCCTTACCCACACCGTATGTTCCACCTTCTCCGCTGGATTCCACACGCCCCACACAACCATTTCAGACCTTTATGTCTTTCAAAGATAGCAAAACTTTCCTAACAGAACAAGGGCTCCAGCGCACTCCCGGGGCATGCGAAGGGCACTTCCACATCCACATGTTCTCTCCAGGAATATCAAGCAACCACCCTAGACAACACCACTGCTTATCACACTTTCATGTACCACATCTAGAAACCTTTTTCTATATCCACTGCTGTACAGAGGTCTGCTGGCTCCACCGTCCTCCATGCCAATAGAAATCCAAGCATAAGCCTCTCGAGCACGATCATCTCCACCTGCAAACGCGCTGCCGCAGGGAGGGACTAGGCAGGTCCTCCAGAAGCTCTGCGCTTCCCTTCATTACCCAGACCCTTTTGCAGACAGTGGTCAGCACTAGACTACTGGGCAAAACGTGCAAGGATCTCTAGATTGAGCAGGTATGAGATACTCCAATCCCATGCTAACTCTTCCTCAGCAGTCAGAATGCTTAAATCTACAGACATGATGTTTTCACTCCTCTTCCTAAATTTGGTCAGTTTACCAATTAAAGCCTGGAACATTATTACGCAGTCAAAAGCCCACATACACTTTTTTATAACGTTTCCTCATTCTTGACCTCAACATCATCGAGTGTCAGTGAATTCCATGGCCCAATTATGCATTGTATGAAAATAATTTTTGCATATTTTTGGCAACTTTTATCTTAACTTAATGTTCCTCTTTGCACGTGACAACACAGAAAAAGTGAGCTCATGATCTGCCTTCTCTGTGGCACTATGTATTTTTTTTTTTCCTCCTCTCTTACTCATCTCTTTTTCCAGGTACCGATCATAGCTTTTGTAATCTTTCGCCACACATTCATTCTCCTAAACTCCAGGTGGTTGTCCTGCAATGCAGTACGCAGACTCAAGCTTTGTGGTTACTGCTAAAATACGGACAAAGTTTTGCTAAAGTAAATACACCCTGGAGGAACCGAATGGCAGCGAGTCCTGAAGCAGGTATTTCCTGCTGTTCCCCAGCGTGGTAGTCACAGAGCAAGCAGCCCAGGTCCCTGGGAAGGACGCAAGTAGAGACGAGCACTGTACATTCATATCCTCATGCCCCTTCCACCCAAGCAAAAGCTCCACCCTTCCTTTCCCCTAAAGCAGAGCACGGCTTTCCCCCTCTCTTCCCACTTTCTCAACTCCCACCTTGGCTTCCTCCTCAAAACATGTATCTTCTGGGGGGTTTTTTCCTATTTCAACCCCTTCCCATCACTTTCCAATGAAATGGTCTTTCGCAAAGCAGGCTGAAGCGTTTCACTTTCCGGCTGAAACACTGAAAATTTCTCTCCCCTCTTCTCAGACTAGAAACACATCTGAAAGCTGCAAAACCACCAAAACTGTTTAATAAAACTTACTGCGCCTCTGAACTTCATTTCTGCCTCCTGCCAGCTCCCACAGCACTTGCAGAGACTTAGTTTACGCTGCTGAAAAAAGCAGGAATCTGAGGACAAGTTCTCTCTTCTGTCAGTTGCTTTTTTTTTCATGACATTTTCGGTGCAGTCAGAACTCCCTCCCCTCCCACCAGCTCTTACTGGAGCATCCTGGAGAGGGCGAGGAACTCTCCTCCCCTCCCAAAGAGGAGAGACCGATGTGCACAGATCATGAAAGGCAGTCCCAGAGAGAAGAGTTCAGCTGTCCTCTGCCTGCGGAGTCCCCGCTGCCCAGCGACAGGGAAAAATGGAAAGAAAAGTAATCACAGGCGCCGGAAAACCTGGGGCAGAGCCCAACATGCAAAACCACAGCAAACATGACACGAAGGGATATGCTCCATTACGGCAAGTTTTTGCATTGAAAACAGCAGCATCATCAAGGGGGCTCCCCGAACACAGTACCAACTCACCCCAACCACAGCAAAATCTCCTGGGCTTACAGCTACGCTTGGAGTCACTCTCTCAGCAAATTAAAGGACCACAAAGAGTCTATGGGTAAGACGTCATTTTCCTTCTCTGCCCTAGCAAGGACTTAGCATATTGGCTCAACAATATTTTATTCCAGAAATATTTTGAGACATCCACCCTCAAAACACCCAGTCTGTATGGAGGTCGCCGAGGTCCTTACCACAAAATAACCTACGCTACCAAGTGAGACCCTTCCTTGTGTTGCCCTTCATCTCCAGCCCTTGCAAACAGAAGTAGCACGTTCACCTGCCTCTGAGGCTGTAAGGGTTTGGTCTCACACAAAAAAAATAAGCGGCCATAGCTACACCAAGAGTGTGAATAACCACCCCCACCCAGAGATAAGGGCACTCTGACCAAAATCAAAATGTATATGCAGCCTTCACTAGCATTAGGTGGAAAGTGAAAGGACAAGAGGCAATGGACACAAGCTGGAATAAGGGAAATTCCAATAAGACATTAGAAATTTTTTTTTCCACCACAAGTGCTGTCAAATACTGGAACAGGGACCCCAAGAATTTGTGAAACTCCATCCTTGGAGTTATCTGAGACTCAACCAGAAAATGCCTGAGCAACCCGACCTAAACTGGCCCTGCTTGGAAGTGGGGTCAGACCAGAGATCTCCATAGGTCTCTTCCAACCTAAAATTATTCTATGATTCTATTAATTATTTTGCTCCTCCATGGTCTAAGCTATGCGTCCATCCTAAATGAATTACAGGTATAGCAAATACAGCTACAGCATATTGCCCTGGCACAGGGCCCAGCCAAGGTATACCACCCTTCAGGTATTTCAGGTCCCAAGTAGTTCACGTGAGAGCATGCAAAGCTGCTGGCTGGCAGCTGCACAGGAGGCCAGGCAGACCCCTGAAGGAGGAGAGTTCTGCCCTGAACCAGAGGACCTTGCATTTCCAAGCATCAGTGACTAAAAAATTAGTCAGCCATTTGATCTGACTTGCACATCTGACTACCGAAGATGATGGGTTCCTGTCTGCAAGTCTCCCAACACAGGTAATCACAATCTGCATAAAGCATATTGCCACCCATTTCTCCTTTACACCACCCTCTCCCAGACACCTCTCTGAGTGGTGTGTGATATGGGACTACAATTAGCCAAGAGGGTGGCAAATGGCTACAACTAGATGCACATTTATCCACAGCATACAAGGCATCACACACAGGGCAAAACACCTAGCTTGCACCCGCAGTTAGGAGGTCTCAAATTTAGTCTAAAACTACAGACTCACCAGCTGAATTTTCAGAGGTCGGTTGCTCTAAACGCACGTGGCCACATCTTCACTGAGCAAACATCAGCCTGATCCAAACAACACCTAATTTTCCACAAGAACCTTATAAAAATTAATGGGAACATAATCTTTCCTGCTGTACATCATCTTCTGAAAAGAGACTGCTGCAGACTCTCTCTTGCATCTGCTCGAACACTTCTGAAATTTAGGTATCACACTGAATGTCAGCTGTCATGACCAGTTCACTACCTAACGCCGGTGAACAGAGGTGGCAAACTGAATAAAGGCCTTTTATCATCATAAAACTTTTCTGGAGGATATTATTTTTCTTAAGTGGGGAAGGCTTTTCTCATGATCATAGGATAACAGAAGAAAGCAGAAATAAACCAATTCTCTTTCTCTAAGGGCCACAGAGCCTTTTTAGGTGTATTATTCTCAGATCAGATACGACTGCAGGACCCCAGGGAGCACGCAGCCCTGCTGAGTAAGCTCTACTCTATATAATCTGCCCAGAACCAACATTTACAAACATCTCAGTTGTTGGAATACATTTAAAGTGGTCCCTCGTGGCAGTCACCACCCAAGTTTTGCAGCACCAAAAGGCAGGTGAACACAGAGCCATGAAAGCTTTCCCAGGCTCAACTGCTGATAAGTCGTGACAGGCACTATTTGGAGTCAGCTCTGCTTAAAGAGGGTGGTTGTTTTTTGGTTTTTTTCTTATCAACACACATACTTTTCAAATTCTATTACAGAAAGGGTAAAGTCAAGCTTTAAAGTAAAAAGCTTTAAACCAAAAAGCTACTTGCTTTACTTTAAAGCTTTTTAAAGTAGAACAAGGCCGTGCACGGCCACTAACTCCGACAGGAGGCTATTTAAAACCCAAAAAATGTAGCAGACGTTGTCAGCGGCTCGATGCAGCACTCCTCTCTAATTAACTCTGACCCAAGGCACTGATCCCAGAGATCCCGCGCCTGTCACAGGAAGAAGGTGCCAGCGGTTACAAGGACCTGTGACGAAGCTTGGGTAACGCTTCTGAAGACAGCCGTGGTGCCACCAGCTCTTCTGCCCTCATTAGATTCCATTTTGAAAAATGATTCATAGTACCTCTCAATTCTTGCACAACTATTTGGCATGATTTTTATTCACTTCTTATCGGCAGCGAACCGAGGAGTCAGGTGAATTATTAACGGAGACAGCCTCAGGACACGTTTCAGAGGTGGGTTTAGCACTGGGCTATTTCAGACCCTACTGCAAAGCCCTGCTCAGTGCAGGAGCGCAGGTAAGATCAAAGGTAATCTAAGCTACATTTCCCAAACTGAGCCGCATTAGCCACTACCGAATCACAACAGCAAGCCCTGAGCCAGGAGTTTTCCAAGTATAATTAGAGCTGTGGCCTGGCAGCTTTAGTTCTGCAGAAGGTTAGCTCTCCATTATAATTTCTCAAATCGGTCTAGCTGTAGCCAAACAAACTCATGTTACAATTTTAAGTTATGTATTAGCACAGAGTTATCTTCACATTAACAGCTTCATCCTTCTCCTAGTTTACACCTCCTAACACTTCTCAGAACGCATCCCATCACTGAAAATGCTACATAAAAGGAGAATATACAAGAGCCCAATATTCAGAAGTGTGTGTGTATACATATATATATATTTCCCCCCCCACACACACACACTTCCCTTGGCTTTTCTGTGCAGGAGAACCCTTTTATTTATTTATTCACTGGGAAGACCTTTACTCAAAACGTTTTTTTTTCTGTAGTCAAAATACTGCCCAGCTCTCACTGGCGAGGAAAACATTCCTGCGTGTGGGTTAGCCTAAATTGGGAAAGAAAAAATGTAACTGGAGAGCAGAGATAACCAACATGATTTTCATTTAAAAGTTCTTGATCCCAGACTACTAAGGTGACAAAACCAGGCTCTTCCTTTCCAGCAACAGAGCCCAGCCCTTGCCTGTGATTCCTGCTGAGGATGGCTGGCTAGCTCTGTACCATTACTACAGGCAACTACAGGCAGAGGTATGAATCAAGTTTTCCAGGCCTCACCAGTCAGAAGTGACTCATACAAATCCTGGATTAGAGCACTGGGATTGCTCTGCTCGTTGCTGATAAGCAGCTGATTCCCTGCATACAATTTCACATTCAAAGCAAGGGGACTGGAAACCTTTCCTGCCAGCCCTGCTCCGACAGGCTCACAGAGCAGTGCGTGACTTGCTGAGCTACACCCGCGAGCAGCGGCTCTACTGAAAAAAAAAAAAAAGAGTTTGGCCCCATGAAAACTGGCATCAGCAAACCAGTCCTCCCCTATGCTGTGCAGATTCCACTGCACAATATAAATCTGGAGGCAAGAGGCGCTAGCTTGGGTTTACACTATTCAGAAAAATCAATGTGGGTCACATCTACGTTATTCCAAAAGCAAAAGCTGTCAAGCTCATCTATTGATCTTTTTTTCTGGATTCTTATAATATTCATTACTTCTGCCTTGCAAAAGAACCAATGGAATAACACACATTCCATAATTGGAAAGCACTTGGCAAAGATACCATGGGAAACAAACTACCCTAAACAGGCCAGGAATCTGAGAGCCCTTCCTCTTGCAGGTCAGAGGAACGTCTTAAAACAAAAAATAGAAATTTAATTTATCACGTGTCCTGCTATCCAGAGTATACTGATCTAAAACTGATTAAAATGCCTTGCATTCCTAAGGAACCCTATAGCAGAAACTGGAGGTTCTGAAGGACATTTGACCCACTGCTTATGAAAAAAGCCCTCTTCCAGCAAAGGATGAACACCTCCAACTGCATCATAACTGGATAAATCAATGCTCTGTCAAAGAACCAACACTAAATATTGTAACAGGCTTGATAACGAGGCAGAACGTCTTCCCCATACTATTAGCTCTGCTATGACTTGTCTGTTTTCTACCCTCTTTTTGTTTGTATTAACGCATCTCCTCTTTCCCCATGCGGAGAGTAGTCAGCTATCCTCCAAACAAGTAGCCAGGAACAGAAGCCTGAACACAGGACGTTGGTCCTGGAGACACAACATTCCCTGTCAGTTATGGAACTGCATACCTATAAAGGTTATATCAAAAGCCCATTATACTCACTCAAAAGGTGTCTCAAGATGGTAAAGTTCCTTAATTTTACCGCAAACTTCATGACACCATGAGCCCTCTGTATTCTCTGATTCTGTGTGAATGTGTTTGCCTGGTTATAGACAAAAGCTTAAAAATATGTTAGGTGTGGCCAAAAGGGTTCAAAAACCAGAAGACAAAGAATATTTAAATTATTATTTTGTATTCTAATTTATGCTTTGTAATGCCTAAAACTGTCAATACTGGTTTTGTTTGTTTCAAGAACGCTTCAACAGTGAGAATACTAAACTTCTTTTCTTCCCAAGCTCAGTCTTTCACAAATAAACAAAAATATTACAAAAAAAAGGAACGTGACAAAAAATGAAGATGGAGATGCACACCTCTCCTTGGACTCCTACACTTTGTAAGAGCTACTCAGTATTTTGATACCTCTGAAGATCAATGCATTTGAGAAATGGCAGATTTAAAAAGCACATACGCAGCGCTCGTATTTAGTTATGGCTTCCGCACACACACAATAATTCTGGGTTTATGACGTTGAGTGAAAACCAGAACTGGGTTAATCTAACAAATTAAGATAAATATTCCTTCTTGTTGCCGTCTGCTGAACCAGTGAAACAGAAATGGATGACTGGCTCTGGCAGTGACCATCAGAACAAAGTCCCACTTTATAACTACCAGATGCCCCTGACACGTTTGTCTCCTGCCTGTGGCCGCTCTCGCCCTGCCCCACTTGCGCGCTGCCCCGTGTTACGGCTCTTGGTTCTGTCACAGGGCTGCACGACAGTCGCCTCTTCGTCTGATTTTATAAACACTCTACCCATTCTGAATCCAACAGCAATTGTTGAACTAGCTTCAACAGCAAAGAGTTTTAAAACAACAGTGAATTCAGTTGGATTGCTTTGTCCTTTCTTTGATACCATCATTTTAAGCAGCCCCCCTGCAGAGTCTGTGGCAAGAACAAGCCGAGCTGTTTTGACGGAGCTGTTAACACAAACAGCCTGACTCAGTTCAGCTGATGTGCATTCCTCCCAACTGACTTTCCAAACAGTCACTCCCAGTGGCAGGACCTACAGCTTCCTTTTAAGGGGAAAAAATGTTTTCACAGGAAAAATTAAGTGTTCAAAGCCTGTGCATATCTCTGTGCTTTCAGTGACCAAGCTCTCCTTTAAAAACTCATTCTTGTTGCACAGAAAACAAGAACTTCTCCCTCCTTAAGGCACAGTTGTTCCTCTTTTTTAACACAGCCATTAGCTTTCTGTTGATACCCCGCCAGACTCAGGTGAAACATCCTATCATACTACTTTTCACACAAGCCAACATGAAAAAGAGAATCAGTTTTCCAAAGCATTAGGGAACTACTAAATCTGAGAGAGAAAACCATGGCTGAGAAAGAACAGGCAGAACTTGCAGGCTGTAGACAGTGCTTTGCCACTCACATAGGTGGCTGACAGTTCCTATTCCTTCAAATTTCTTTTCCTGCATTTCTGAAAAGAGGCTTAGTGTTAGAAAGGGATTAAGACTGGAAAGCATACCATAACAAAAACTTCTTGTTCTATCGACACTAGATAAGAAAAGAGTGAACACTGGTGCTTTGCCTGCATGTTAGATGAAGGAAACAGGATTTCCCTCTGTTACTCCCCAAGCAAGATCCCAAGGAAATGTTTCTAATAATAGGAAATTACTATATAAGGCCAGAACAGCACTAAACTGTTTGCAGTCTGGAAAAGAGGAACATACAAGAGTACTGAGGAGGGACACAACTGGCAGAGCAGGGCTCTTCACACATCTGTGCTCTCCGGGAAGGCAGCGTGCAGTAACCTAAGGTTCGCCTCCGCGGGATGGACAGCATTTCAACTGTGACCCTTCTCTCCTGAGCAGAGAGGGGCCTCTGCCACAGCCCAAAAGAGAAAACTAAATGTACAAATTAGAGCTGCTATGTCCTTTTTCTATCATGCCCTTGCTTTTCTTCATGGGAGGAAAAAGACAGACCGAATAGACTTTTAAATCTACAAAACAGCACCTGCAAAGCAAGGCTGAGCACATCTCTGATGCAGAAAGGGCAGGAAGAGACACCGCCATGTCCCAAAGCAGGACGTGGCCAGCGCCAAGGTAGAAGGCAGGCTGACAGCTCCCCTACCTGCCCGTCCTGCGCAGCAAGTCCATGGAGCACAGCGCTTTGCTGCTGCGTTTTGTGAACTGGACAACTCCCTCTTACACATTTTGTTTTAAACTGTAAAGATGTTGGGCACCTGTGGAAGGAGCCGTTTAACTTACTTTTCAAAGTGTTCCCACATAATTGTAAGCAATAACGTCTTTCAGCAGCAAGCAGCCGCATATAGCTACCACAAGCCGTGTACGTCTCCGTGACACTCGTCAGTCCGAGTTCTGTCTGGAGCTGCAGTCGTAACTCCAGCGCACACTTTTTACTGTTGCTTCAGCAGACACAAAACCTGCAAGCCCAGTTAAAGACAGATTTTCCTCCTTCTCATACAAATGAAAGGGAGTTCCCACAACAATGCTCACAAAGACCTCATTTGGGTAAAGTGCTATAACTGGAACATTTCCCTGTGATCCCCAGTGAGGGGTAATCTTTCCATCTCTGCTTTGTCTTTGGCTAAGGCCAGAAGCTCTCAGCTCCCAGTGCAGAGAAGCTTGCTCAGCACACACAGTGACACAGTCCCATAGCTGCCATGGAAATGAGTACAATATAAATTCCTAGACAGGTTCATCAACCAGACTTCTGACAGCAATAGATGTTTGTGACAAAATGTATAAATAATTTTGTATCCATAGCCCTGCTATATAGTACCCCTCTTCTGGCTACAAATGCAGCCACTGCAGGTGCACAGCTTCTAGAGGAACTTGAGACCAAAACCCAGCCAGGATTTTCAAGCTGGTAAGACCCCCTTAAGCTGAAATGGTCAGTTTGCCCCCGCAAAGTTAGGCTGAGAGTCTTAAAAAAGGCAAGCTACCCTCATGAAAGACTCATTGATGAGACAGCAAGACAGAGTATGGACAGCAGAAGCGCTCTTCTACATCAGAGCATCAGGAGCTTCACAGTCCCAATGAGAACATGGCTGAGATGTACAATTCCCTGTACAGTTCCAGAGGATTGCTCCACTGTAACCAGGCTCTCAGGTACGTTATTCACCAGTTGCTCATACCTTGCCCTTGTCCCCATACTACATGGCCAGAAAAGGGTGTGCACTCAAGGGTGTGGTAAGCTTTCCAGGGCATATAGCAATTCTGTCCCAAGAGGATGTTTCATACTTCACTTACCTTTAGGGACATCTTGATTTCTTCAGATTTTTAAACTGACCTTTAATTTTTGCCCAATTACATATTTCACATTCTTGCCTGCACAGTGAGGGGGAAAAACAAGGGCAGGCAACAGGCAGGTTTGTTTCAGAACCAGTAAATGTAAGTGGTTATGACTTTTACAGAAAAACAACTACAAGAAAGCATTTTCGATTAAATACCCTTATGCCTCCTTTCTCATGTAATAACCGCTGCATAACAATTATAAAACACTTCAGAAAGATGGCCTGTGCTAGTATTGCTTCTGGTCAGTCATTAAGTCATTTAATTCCGTACGAAGTCTCAGCTTTAAGCCTGGACCCTAACGCTGTTGTCTCCTCTACTTATTTTTCACCCCAAGTCAAAGGATGCAGTCAGCATGTCCAGTTTCAGAAAGTCTGCTCCAGGAGAAATATTTGTCTAGCCTCTAAAAAGTGAGAAGAATTGCAGCTATGAGACTAGGAGTCTGGAAGCAGAGATCAACCATCCCTACTGATGTTACGTTGATAGGATCCCGCGTCTCCCCCATGCCACCAATGATAATCGTAAAATTCTTCCCTAAATATAGGAATTGTCTGTTCAGAACTGCTGACATCAAAACAGTTAAGCTTAAATTGCTTCGTTTTCTTTAGTGGGTTAAATCTGAAACCTAGGGAAGGCTATCTGAATGACTTTACTCTTAACTGCGTTGACATATACCATTTTACAGAAATCCAAATAACAGATTTATCTACCATATCAGACTGCTTTATAGCAAAGAACTAAACTTGACTGACTTGTCCTATGCTGTCCTTTTTTAATTGACAACTTTCATCAATGCAGTTTTGCATTAAAACAAACCACACCCAAACCCAGACCATTTGGCACTGTGAAAAACAGTTTGAAAAGGAAATGCCTCCCTCCAAAACAGCCAAATGAAATTGTTTCTTTCGGTAATGCAAAGCTTTTCCTTTTTGTCAAGTCTGAATAAAGCTATTGTTGAACTCCTAATCTGCTGTCAAAACCACAAACTTTTCTGCTATGGGGAGACTGGAGCACAGGTAATATCTGGATTATATCAGTATATTCAAGCTTCCAACATCAGAAAAATAAAGGCCAAATAGCTAAAACTTTCCTGAAAAGCACAGGAGAGAGGATCACATACAGAATATGTATTTCCTGCAATTCTGTGGTTTTTCATAAAATAGCTTGTACATGAGTGATGTCCCAACAACTACTTCTACTCACCACTCTTGTTAGTGTATTAACAAAATCCCTAGTATGGAAAGTTTATAGTAGCATAAAGGTGTATAGATCAGTATAAGCTGTGTCTCAAATTTGGGGAAATGTTCCTATGAGGAACATTTTGTATTGATACAATGGTGTCTGTCACGGGTTTGTTCCACGTAATGTCTACAGGTTCCTGAAGGAAAAAAACCCTAACACACCAATCTGCAAGTATTCTTGCGACATTTCATTCTGATGCCAGAAGCGGGTGATACCTGGGAGAAACAAGTTCTGATTTTCCTTCTGGGTGTGACTCCTTTTTAATGCAAACTGAGCAATGCTGTAAGCAAACTACAAACTACCAAGTGGAGCCAAGTTCTGCTGAGCCCAGAAAAAGGGCACATTCAATGCTTTAGACATTCAAACAAGTGGAGTAGGTTTTAATTTGATGATTTGTAAGTGTAGAGTTTACAGGCACAGTTTGTACTTCCACCACTTTTTTTCCTCTGTCCCAAAGTGACTTTATTGGCCTGAGGCAGGCAGTTATTTTGGGACACTGAAAAGTTATAAATATGTTCTAATAAAACTATTGGGAACACATATGGTACTGAACTTCTTTCAAACCCTCCTTTGTAAGGGAACAAAGAGCATGTTACATTTATTGTGATGGCATTAAGTCCCCTATGAAAAGTTTAGTTGCAACAACAGTCTGAAGTAAAATCAGATCATGAACCCAAAATAAGAATATCCACTGATCTGTAGAAATTCCAGATTACGCTACAAGAAATGCCCTAAGCAGTTTCCAAAAGCAGACGAAAGAAAAGTAGACACACAGTGCAGACTGGCTATCTGGCAGCGTGTCAGACTTGAGGCCTGGCAACCAGGAGCACGTGGGCAGATGATATTGCAGCTGGCTTATGTCTGAACTGCTTCCCTTTACCCTCTCTATTCTGTTGCTTCCAAAAAAGAGGGTAAAAGCCACCAGATGAAGGGTATTGTCTGAGGTAATCTCCTTCTGACCCATCTGACAGTACCCCAAAGATCCCACAGCGAACAAAGTCATTAATATTTTTGTGAATTTCAAACATTTTTATCCTAAAATAGATATATCCTCAGTTAACAGTAAACAGGGAATGATGAGTTGCCATCATGCCGGCACAAGTATTCCAGGATGCCTGGAAAATAGAGACATCATTGCAGAAGGACATCCCACATCTACCGGCATCAGCTTGCACTCACCAAACAGTCCAGAACACTGTTTTCCAATGTTTTAAAAATTGATACTGCTATTCAATCAAAACTACATTAAATTGAGATTTTTTTTTTTAAAGTAAAAGAAGTAATCACATTGACATTGAAAAAAATAAAAAGAAAAATCATTGGCTTGCAACTTAATAAGCAGCCTTTGAAGTGTAAGGACTATCTCACCTCCAAGACATGGTTTCAGCTCCCTGCTCACTCAGGAGAACTACACTACCCTGCTCACAGCATTTTCAAGATTTTCTGCATTATTAGGGACACAGATTTAATCAAAAACAAAGACAAAATACACACTAAAGAATAATCAAGGAGCCCATTCCTTTGTGGTTCTCAGGAATGCATGTTCCACATCTGGATAAACATGGAAACATTCATTCCCCAGCTGTGGCTAGGTCCAAATCCTTTCTTTCTCTCTCATTTACTTACAGTCCTACATTGGGTGGCTGAAAAACTGCATAAATCCTGCTGAGGCAGACAAAACAGGTAGTCGCAGGCAGGCCCAGCAAAGTTCCTACTGACCCTTTACATCTACCACATAAACAAAAACTTCTTCTGGGCTGCGATCTCCAACTCAAACAAGAGATCCTGAAGGAATTCCCACAGCTCCTGTGTAATCAGCTGGTTGTGACACGAACAGAAATACCAACTGGCCCACAGCAGTCTGTTCTCCATCGGAAGATGAGGACCGGCAGCCCTGAGAATAAGAGACAGGAAAGGGAAAGCATCCACTTGTGCTGATGCAGATAATGAGCACATCCTCCAAAAAAAAGTGAAAGGCATCCTTCTGCCTCGAGGGTACCAGTGCGCAGGTGGGAGCCCCTTCCACATAAGGCCCCATCCTGCTGGAAGTGCATGGATTTGGAAATCTCATGGAAGTTAGATGTCTTTTGATCTTTTGTTCTGAAGCTGTCTGAGCAAACCCTACTGTCCATGGCAGCTAGGATGACGACAGGAATTGTCAGGAGTCTTATCCCACTGGGAAGTAAACACTTTCTTTCCTCTGATTTGACAGCTATAGATTCTGTAGGTCCCCTTGGGGAAAGTGAGAGATCCAGGGCCACGAGGGAATCTGAGCTCTAACCTGAAAGAAGGGTCCAAGAGCCTCAAGAATAGGTATCTCCCATAGAGAATCAGTACATTATCAAAGAGTATAATGTAAGAAATACCTAAAAAAAACAGGCAGCAGCTTTAGTTCCTTTGGTTAAATTTTCTAACAGCTCTCAGATATTGCCAGGGCAGCATAATTTGCTACTTTAGCAACAACATGAGCCCAGCCTTAGCCACTCAACAACGAGAGGAGACTGCAAAAAGATGAGAGCTGGTAACAGTGCGCATGGCAAGCCCTACATTAACCCTGCTTCACTGAGGTCTGCCATGAGCTTCAGTTGTGTTGGAGTACACCTGTGGCAGGAAAGAAGGTTAGGTTCTTTTAAATCACCTAAGGAAAAAGAAAAGCATCAAAACTTGGGGAGTTTGTTTCAGGAGCTATTGTTTCTGAGGCTGAAGTAGAAAAACAGAGGGACACAGGGAAGTTCATCGCTGTAAATTATTGATCCACTGCTTTCTAGACACTGAAACTGGTAATTAAACAAACGGTAAAAAGATACTTCATCAATTATAGAGGTGTCCCTTTAAATTACACTTGCTCCAGGATGAATAAAACACAGAGGTTAAATGCTATGGGTACTTTTTCACGCCAGCTTCTTGTTCGAAATCCTCACAACACTGATTCTCTTATACCACTGCTTCAGAGCTGCATGCTCTTTGCACATATTAAGCTAGATAAGGGGAAATGAGAGTTTTTGTTTCACCAATCTTTTTCACACAATGTCCAGAAAGGACAGTCCTGTGGTCAGGAGAGAAGATTTGGAGTTGAGACCAGTGGGATCCCTTTGCTGCTCAACATGATTAGTTATCTGGCCACAAGTCAAGGCCACAGCCCCCGTGAAAAGAGCCCTCCCTCAAAAATCAGACCAAAAAAAAGTTTTGTCTACTAACAGTCAGTTGTGAAATTTGTGAAGTACTGGTAGGTCTTACGGTTTTTAGAAAATATACACATGTACACACCCTCCACGACCTGAAATAACACTGGCAAGTTGCTTCTGAAGCAGTATGATGATGACAAAGATACCCTTTTAATCAGGAATGATGTCACAACCATAATGACTACTCAAATTTGATTTATGATGATTTTTTATATCAGGATGTATGCCCTACTGCATCAAGCTTAAAGTTATCTCAATTTCATGTTAAATATTTTATGAATGTAAAAATATACTTGCTCTAATACTAATTTTCAAATAAAAGCAACATCCAAAGAGCTTGGCCATCTTGCAATTACTGGCACAGATGCTCTCTAGAACCATTTTTACATCTCTTGAATAGGTTTCACTCTGGAAAAGCATTTATTGAAGGCTGAGTTCATTAATTGATTGAGATAGGTCAGGGAGTATAAATATTCTAGAGTAGAAGACTGAATATGCAGCATAAGCAGACAGCTTAAAAGCATGTGCAAAAAAAACCCTAACAGGTGGACACAGCTGGCATCCTTCACTGAGCATAAGCAGCAGTGAAGTAATAACGCTAGGAGGCAAGATCAGAGGAAACAGAGGTTGCTGGTGGAGCCAGAATGATCCTACAAGTCAAACAACTTGTGCTTGACATGGTAAAGTGGGGAAGAAGTGAAGGGATACTGAGATGGGAGTTCAGTTCAGATAGGAAAGAGAGAGGCCAAGGTGATGAACCGCAGGAATATGCTGTGGAAGCTGGAGATGAATGCACTATCCGCTGATAGAAATATCCAAAGTGGGAGATGAAGGGTGGACAAAAGAAGTTTTGTGAAGGGAAGAACACCAACTCTTGATAAGGGGACAAGGGAATCCAAAGGCTGAGCTGACTCTCCCTACCGCTCCCCAAATAATGAGGCTGAAGCACAAGGAGAGCAAGCTCTCCTGTGGGCCTGATGTCAATTGCTCTATGAAGTTTTCCTTGCGTGTTCTAAGCAGAGTTACACAACGTGAGGCTTTATTCATAAGTGCCTGATGGCGTCCTGTGTATACAACAGCTCCTACCAGCAGAACAGTATTTGTGGGAAATGTTAGGAAGAGTGTCTGAGAGAGATAAAGCCTTTGAGCTGCAGACAAAGCTGCCAGCCCTTATTTCCAGCCTGTCAGAGCAAGTCCTTCTTGAAGTCAGCAGCCTGGAATGAAGAGAATCTGGCATTTGTGCATGTATGTATGGTTCAGACAGTCAGGGCGGAGCGGCTGACTTTAATCACACTTTCCACAATGGGGGGG
>Ga0065711_1005634_pt1 | contig 36383 bp, 24 predicted proteins | sample Hoacrofraction12_FD_59098 | JGI IMG/M metagenome (GOLD analysis project Ga0065711, IMG submission 59098) | Hoatzin crop microbial communities from Cojedes, Venezuela - Epithelial fraction 12 v2 (version 2) | ecosystem: Host-associated > Birds > Digestive system > Esophagus > Crop | place... | reverse complement strand
ATTTATGATACCACTTTTTCAGGCACTTTTTATGACCCTGGAAGACCCTCCGAAAGGAGGTAAATCCCAGGAAATGACACGGTATATTGTTGAAAATTAGACATATATTTAAAAATTAACTAAGTATTGATACAAATCATAAGCAAAAAAATCCCATGACACACTGACTACACTATCCAGCTCCGCCTCCTCGACATAGAGCGTATCCGGAGCATCTGCCCCTCGATATTGCAGAACGCCAAATCGGTTGACATCCATAAAAGCTTTCCATAAATTACCATCCTGGGCATAATAATCAAAATAACAACCTCCAACAGAAGTTACTTCAATCACTTGATTCTCTTCATCATATGAAACTCCAGATCCATGGCTATAGGACTTAAAACCATAAAAATCTTTAACACTAATTAAGACCTTTCAGAATTCTTAACACAAATCCTATTGCTTTTTGAATTATCTATACCAAGCATATAGACTTTCAACTGACCCAATCCAATCGTATCCGCAGAAGAGTTAACCACGATAGTAGTGTCGTAGTCTGTCGCAGAAAGTGGCATAGCTATGCCAAGGAAGACCATCATAACTAACAGCCTCCCACAAAAATGTAAAATCTTTTCCATATCTTTATTTATTTTTATTTTATTATACATATTAATGATCACGCCTAAAAAGACTATATATAAATTTTAATTAAAGTGTCAAACATATCCACATACAGCATCAGCACTAGTTAAATCCTTACTGCTCGTGATGTTGTAGAAAATAGTAACGCCATTGTTATCCACAGAGAAATCGTAGGCACTGGCTGTTGAGGCGAGGCATATCAGGCATACTGCGAGAATGCTTCTAAAAAATCTTTGTCGCGTAATTTTTTTCATAATCAAAAGTTTTAGTTGTTATTTAAATATGTTTTACGCTGCAAAGTTAATAATAAAAAAAAAACGAATGAATTTAAACGAAAAAATTCATCGTTTTAACATTTAAGTTTGCTTGAAATGCAAAAGTTTGCTTGAAATGCAATTTTTGCACTTTTTATTGATTTTATTTAACATCGATTTTACAGTTGTTAACACTGTTGCCACTATACTTATCGGAAACCTCCATCACTCTATCGAAACCGCCTCAACCCTGAGAAATCAAAGAGTAATATTGGCATTGTCCTCTTCTGGAGTCGAATCTTTATAAATTTCATCTTCCTTAAAAGCCAGAATTTCTCTGTTTTTTATCTGTTTTTTCCTACTTTTTTCTAAAAATGCTGTTTGCAAACAGCATTTTTCTTGATTTTTTGCTGTTTTTAGACAGCAATTTTGTATCTTTGCAGCAAAATTTCAAAGTTATGGAAACATTATTCGCAAAACAAGACCGCCTTATAGGCTTAATGCAGACGGATATCGTCCGCAACATAATGCAAGAAATAAATTGGGATGCCAGGCTTCTTGCCATCAGAGGGGCGAGGGGCGTTGGAAAGTCAACATTGATGCTTCAGTATATAAAATTGCAATATCCGCTATATACCCGTGAAGCTCTTTACTGTACGCTTGACTCCATTTATTTCGCGAACCATAGCATTTTAGAGTTGGCAGATATGTTCTATAAGTATGGCGGGAGACATCTTTTTTTAGATGAGGTTCATAAATATAAAAAATGGAGTTCGGAGGTAAAGGAGATTTACGATATGTATCCGAATATGCGCATCGTGATCAGCGGTTCTTCCTTGTTGAGCATTATGACGGGCGACGCTGACCTGTCGCGGAGATGCGTGCCTTATACGATGCAAGGATTATCGTTTCGCGAGTATCTGCAATTCTATAAAGGTATCAACATTCCTCCTGTCAAATTGCAAGATATTTTGAATCTGCCGGAAGCGATATGCGCGCAAGTAAATGCGCAATGCCAGCCTTTACCCTTATTTAAAGACTATCTGAAGCATGGGTATTTTCCTTTTTATATGGAAAACAAAATAGACTACTACACACAAATGGAGCAAGTGGTTAATTATGTAGTGGAGACGGAGCTGCCTTCTCAATGCGGTGTCAGTGTCGCAAACATAAGGAAAATAAAGGCATTAATAGGAATATTGGCAGTAACGGTGCCTTTTGAGGTGGATATCAGCAAATTATCCTCAATGATAGAGGCTCATCGAAATACCGTTATCGAATACCTCTCTTATTTAGAAAGAGCGAGAATCATAAATCTGCTTTATTCACAAATCGCATCCGTAAAAAAGATGCAAAAGCCAGATAAAATCTATTTGGAAAATCCAAACCTCATCTATACCCTGGCGGTTGACGACACTAAGATTGGAACAGTAAGGGAGACATTTGTAATAAACCAACTCTCCTACAACCACACAGTGGAATACGGAAAAGACGAAGGCGACTTTAAGGTTGACAGGCGGTACACCTTTGAGGTGGGAGGCAAAAGCAAGACATACGAGCAAATAGTAAATATTCCGAATTCGTATATTCTTGCGGATGATATAGAAACACCATTCGGACACAAACTCCCTATTTGGACTATGGGATTTCTATACTGAATTATGAAATCGACATTTTTTTAATGTCATACCCCGAGATGCCGCGGATGCTGTCGTCGGTGCTGAAGCTCACGGCGATGGCATACACGTCGCTGCCTTCCTGGAGATATGCTGCGGTATAATTTCGGTCGGCAAGCTGCTGCTTTGCTGCTTCAAGGCCTCCGTTGTTGTCGAGCTTCAACTCAAAAACCATAGTGGTGTTGCCATAGCGGGCCACAAGGTCGGGGCGACCGGTTGCGATATGGTTTTCCCCCAAAACATAACATCCACAAAGCAACAACGCACCCTTAACGAAAAACTGGAACCTCTCCTCATATATATGCTCACCCTTTTGAGTGGGGTAAGGAGTTTGCAAAATAATCAGTTTCAGATGTTCCATCATATCCACAATGTCGCGTTTGTTGAGCGCCAGACGCATTCTTGCTATCTCGTTGTCAACCACGCTTCGCCTTTTTCTCACGGCATTAGGCAACACAATATTAAATAATGCCCTTCTAACCTCATTATTTGGGATTCCCAAGATATACACGCCAGGGCTGTAGTCTTTTATCGTAAGGTAGCCTGACTGATACAGGAATAGTGTCGGGCTTTCAATGTTCACATCCGACGTGTCTATATCCTCCTGATTCATCACCCTGCCTTCAAGACCCTCGCCGTCCTCATCGCTCTGTATAAGGATATCGTTGAGCATCGCACTGGCACCTGAAGAGGTCCAGTAATACCCTAAGTTCTTGTCGGCAAGGGCACTGATGAGGCTGAAGGGGTTATACACCGACTTGGAAAGATTGCTGCTGAAGCAATATCCGTCGTACATATTGCGGAGCTCTTGCAAAGTTTGTTCCACCGTCCAACCGTTTTTCTCTCCCAAAGCCTCTATCTCAGGCATATAGTTGTCGATAAGTTCCTGCTCTGTGATGCCGCAAACAGTGGCATAATCTGAATTAGAGCTGAGTATCGACATAGTGTTGAGCATACTGAAAAGGCTCAGCTGCGTAAATTTCGTGATGCCAGTGATAAAAAGGCATTTAATCAAGTTGGAACCAGTCTTCATCACCGGGAAGAAACTGCGATATACCGTAACCAATTTCTCATGCTCTTCCTCTTTTGTAAGCGTATGCTGCAAAGGAGAGTCGTATTCGTCAACCAATACCGCCACTTGCTGCCCGGTTTTAGTGTAAGCCTTTTTCATTAAAGCTAGAAAACGGTCTTTCGCAGTTTCGTGAGTATTCTCCTTACCATAAATATTTTCGTATTCGCTTAGTGTACCGCTAAGATAACTCTCAAGAGCTGCCGCCGTCTCACAGCCGCTGAAGTCAAACTGGAACACCGCCCTTTTCACCCAGTCTTCTTCTTTTTCCATTTCCATTATTTTCAGACCTTGGAAAAGGTCGGTTCTTGCCTCGAAATAACATTTCAGGGTGTCTGTGAGCAGGCTCTTGCCGAAACGGCGGGGACGGCTCAAGAAATTGTACTTCTTCGTGTTGGCAATCTTCCATACCATATCGGTCTTGTCAACATACACACGATGCTCGTTGCGGATTTCCTCAAAACTTTGAAATCCGTCGGATAAAAGTCTTACCTCTTTCTTCTCGTCCTTATTTTCCATATTCTCGCCTCCTCGAACCTAATTTTGTGCAAAGGTAAGGCTTTTATTTCAAACTGCCAAATTTTCAAGCATTAATCTTGAAATATAAAAACGTAAGTTCAAAATATAACTGCAATTCTTCCTTTTGCGTCCACCACATAGCGAAACAGATGAAGGTTGTAAATCATTCAGCCGCTCATCGGCACTTATATTCATCTTCTGAAATATATGGCGCAAAGTTAGTGATTTTTTTCATTCAAATGCAAAAGGCGAAAAAAGGCAGAAAAATTTTGAGATTTGTAATAACAGTAGATGAAAGAGCCTGGATTGTTAATAAAAAATAAAAAACACTGTAAAAGGCATCTTTAATTTGTAAGATATAAAATTAAATCCTATATTTGCAGAAAAATTGTTATGCCGAAGGTCTTTTCATTTTCAATAAAAATAAATAGGAGGACAAACAGATAATCAGCGCTTTGCACGATGTGGGAGAGGAACTTTTAGCAGTAGTATAAGATTTCGATTTACATAAAAATGAGTGAGTATGAGCACATTGCGTAGAATATGGGATTTCTATTATAACGGATTCAAGGGGATGACCCTTGGACGGACGCTGTGGGCAGTGATACTCATAAAGCTGTTTATAATATTTTTCGTGCTGAAACTGTTTTTCTTCCCAAATTTCATTAGCACAAAGACAGAAGAGGGGGAGGAGGCGGAGTATGTGAGCAATGAAATCGCCCGGAGGGCGATTTCAAATTGAGATTTGAGATTTGAGAATTGAGAATTAAACGAACTTCGTTCGTAAATCCATTTACGATTAAATATAAAAACCTAAGGATATGATACAGAGTCTATTAACTTCAGTGAGTGCCGAGACCATAGACTGGTCGCGGGCACAGTTTGCGCTGACTGCAATCTACCACTGGCTCTTTGTGCCCCTCACGCTCGGCTTGGGCGTGATAATGGGTATTGTGGAGACGTGTTATTATCGCACTCGCAAACGTTTTTGGCAAGATGCTGCCAAGTTTTGGCAGAAACTCTTTGGTATTAACTTCGCAATGGGCGTGGCAACCGGCATCATCCTCGAGTTTGAGTTTGGCACGAACTGGAGCAACTACTCCTGGTTTGTGGGCGACATCTTCGGCGCGCCGTTGGCTATCGAAGGCATTGTGGCATTCTTTATGGAGTCCACGTTCGTGGCAGTGATGTATTTCGGTTGGGGCAAGGTGAGCCGCGGCTTCCACTTGGCCTCCACCTGGCTCACCACCCTCGGCGCCACGATAAGCGCCTGGTGGATACTCGTGGCCAACGCCTGGATGCAGTATCCCACGGGATGCGAGTTCAACCCCGACACGATGCGCAATGAGATGGTGAGCTTCTTCGACGTGGCCCTCTCACCCTTCGCCGTGGACAAGTTCTGCCACACCGTAATCAGCGCCTGGGTATTAGGGTCGGTGTTCGTGGTGGCTGTTTGCTGCTATTACCTGTTGAAGAAGCGTGATACGAAGCTCGCCATAGAGAGTATGAAAATCGCCGTGGCCACTGGTGCCGCCGCCTCCGTGCTGGCATTCATCAGCGGCGACATATCGGCAGTTACCGTGGGTAAGACGCAGCCGATGAAACTCGCGGCTATGGAAGCCCTCTATAACGGAGGCACCGACGTGTCGCTCACCGGCATCGCATGGGTGAACCCCTTCGCACAGCCCGACTACGCCACTGAGCAGGAGGCTCCGCTGCGAATAGCAATGCCCTACGGTCTGTCGTTGCTCGCCACACACGACCCCCACGGATATGTGCCGGGCGTGAACGACATTCTCAACGGATATACCACTCCCGACGGAAAGACAGAACCTTCGACGGACGAGAAAATCGAAATGGGAAAGAAGGCGATAGCAGCACTCTCGACATACCGCCAGGCGAAGAAAGACGGCAATGAGGCCTCGGCAACGCAACAGCTCGCCATACTGAAAGAGAACATGAAATATTTCGGATACGGATATATCAAAGACAAGGCTGACATTGTGCCGTATATCCCCATCAACTTCTGGGCCTTCCGCATAATGGTGGGCATCGGCTCGCTCTTCATCCTCTTCTTCTTCGTGTTGGCATTCGTACTGTTCAAGAAAGACATCACGAAGCTGAAATGGCTGCTCTATGCCGGCATCGCCATGCTGCCCTTGGCATATATAGCAAGCGAAAGCGGATGGCTCGTGGCAGAGTTCGGACGACAGCCCTGGACAATTCAAGACATGTTGCCCACTTGGGCGGCAGTGAGCGATATCAAAGCCGGAAGCGTAATGCTCACCTTCTTCATCTTCCTCGCGCTCTTCACAACCATGCTGGCGGTGGAAATCAGCATTATGTGCAAAGAGATAAAGAAAGGAGCGGAGATACGCGAAGCGGATGCTTCGCTAATTGACAATTGACAATGGGCTGCGCCGACTTTCCTCACGCTCGGCAGAGTAAGCAAGCTTCCTTTGCCCTCGCTTAATCGGAAAGTTGACAATTGACAATTAAAGCGCCGTTCCGGCGCAAGCGGCGAAGCCGCAATTCATTATCCATTGTCCATAATCCATTATTCATTAAAGCTATGACATACGAATTTTTGCAACAATATTGGTGGTTTTTGGTATCTCTGCTTGGTGCACTGTTGGTGTTTCTGATGTTTGTGCAGGGAGCCAATTCCTTGGTGTTCACTCTTGGCCACACTCCCGAGGAGAGGAGGGTGGTGATGAACAGCACCGGACGGAAGTGGGAACTCACGTTTACCACTCTCGTGACTTTCGGAGGCGCATTTTTCGCTTCTTTCCCTCTTTTCTATAGCACCAGCTTCGGCGGTGCCTACTGGCTCTGGATGGTGATACTGTTCTCGTTTGTGCTGCAGGCAGTGAGCTACGAGTTTCAGAATAAGCTCGGCAATCTCTTGGGCACAAAGACTTTCCAGTGGATGCTCGTCATCAACGGCATCGTCGGTCCGCTACTCCTTGGCGGCGCGGTGGCCACATTCTTCGACGGCTCCAATTTCGTGATTGAGAAAAACAATATCATCGACGAGATGCAGCCGATAATCAGCCGATGGGCAAATGCCAGCTACGGACTTGACGCACTGCTCGATCCATGGAACCTGATTTTCGGACTTGCCGTGTTCTTCCTCGCACGCATCCTCGGCACCTTATATATTATTAATAATGTGGAAGAGACCGATATTACCGCCCGTGCGCATAAAAGTTTGATAACCAGCACCGTGGCATTCCTTATCCTCTTCCTCGCGTTCGTGGTGCGTACACTGTTGAAAGACGGATATGCCTTGAACCCCGACACGGGCGAGATCTTTATGGAGCCGAATAAATACCTGCACAACCTTATCGATATGTGGTATGTGGCGGCAGTGCTGCTCATCGGACTCGTCCTCGCCCTCTACGGCATCATCAAAACCATCACCGACAAAAACTATAACAAAGGCATCTGGCCGACAGGCATCGGAGTGGTGCTGACTGTGCTTGCACTCTTGCTCTGCGCAGGCTGGAACAACACCGCCTACTATCCCTCGAATGCCGACCTGCAAAGTTCGCTGACCATAGCCAACAGCTGCAGCAGCTACTTCACTCTCTCTGTAATGGCAGTCGTTTCCCTCCTTATTCCTTTCGTTCTCGCCTACATCTGCTATTGCTGGCGGGCTATCGACAAGAAGAAAATAACAAAGGAGGAGATTGCGCACGAAGGAGGATACTAACTGCAATTGGCTAAGCCGACCTTTCATACAAAAACTGCGCAAATTTCTCAATTTGTGCAGTTTTTTTCGCTTTCGCTTGATTTTCTTGCAGTGAAAATCTCCATTCCGCTTGATTTTCTTGCAGTGAAAATCCTCATTCCACTTGATTTTCTTGCAGTGAAAATCTCCATTCCGCTTGATTTTCTTGCAGTGAAATATCAAAAAATGCCTGATTTTCTTGCAGTATATCAATTTTTTACTACCTTTACAGGCTGCGACAATGCCTATTTGCTTACCTACAACGATGACCGTGACGTAACGACATCTGGCGGTTACAAAATAAAAATACGGCCGGTATGGATGTGGATACTAAAATGAGAAATTTAGCGTTATACTCTTAGTATGACGAACAGAAAGATAAAAGGAGCCTTCCTTCTTGCTCTCTTCTGCCTGCTGATTAGCTGCGGGGCGGATGTGAGTGAGAAGAAAGGCGATAAGTATTATGCGCTCGGCGAGTATTATGACGCCGCGGCGCAATATAAGAAAGCCTATTCGCGCACTCCACCAAAGGAGCGGGCAGAAAGGGGTAAGCGCGCATTAAAACTCGCTGAATGCTACCAGCGTATCAATTCCCACCAGCGCGCAATAGGGGCATACCGCAATGCAATACGCTATAAACAAACCGACTCACTCACGCTGCTCAACCTCGGAGAGATGCTCCTGAAAAACGGCAGCTACAAGGAGGCCGGGCAGACTTTCCAGGCCTTCCTCGACTCGCTGCCCGAGGACGACGGCGCACGCTATCTCGCACGGCAAGGACTGAAATCGGCTAAGGCAGGGCAAGTGGCTAAACAGCAGAAACAGGAATATACGGTGAAGCGGATGGAGGTGTTCAACTCCCGCCGCGCCGACTTCTCGCCGATGCTCTTCGGCGACCAGGGCGACTACCTCTATTTCACGTCCTCACGCAACGAGGCGCAAGGAGATGAGCTCAGCGGCATCACGGGCATGAAAAATGGCGACATTTTCTTCTCGCAGAAAGACGAGAAAGGGAAATGGGGAAAACCGCAGACCATAGAGACCGGACTGAACACGGAATATGACGAGGGCGCCTGCTGCTTCTCGCCCGACGGACACACGATGTATCTCACGCAGTGTCTCACCGACCCTTCCTATCCCCGATATGCGCAAATATGCACATCGCAACGCAGCGACGCGGCATGGGGCGCCCCGCAGAAACTGGAAATCACCCGCGACACGCTGTCGAGTTTCGCTCACCCGGCAGTGTCGCCCGACGGTCAATGGCTCTATTTCGTCTCTGACATGCCAGGAGGGGAGGGCGGTCTCGACATCTGGAAAGTGAGAATCACCGGCAACGGTGGTCTCGGAGGCGTGGAAAACCTCGGACCCGAGATAAACACCCCCGGCGATGAGATGTTTCCTACTTTCCGACCCAACGGCGACCTGTATTTCTCAAGCAACGGAAGAGGCGGCCTCGGAGGATTAGACATCTATATCGCCAGGTCAAACCATACCGACGAGCAGGAGATAATAGTGGATGAAAGGGAGCAGTTCAAGAGCGGGGCCAAAGACAGCACCAAAGCGAAAACCACTGCCAAGAAGAGCGCGAAAAAGCGGAATGCGAATAATAAAAAACTTGGCGGCGACGTGGTGACTGGCGAGGACTGGACAGTGATACACCCGGGTCTGCCCCTCAACTCCGCCGGTGACGATTTCGGCATGACTTTCGACGGACTGCACAACAGGGGCTATTTCAGTTCCAACCGCGGCGACGCCCGTGGCTGGGACCATATCTACTGGTTTGAGAACCCCGAAATCATTCAGACGATAAAAGGATGGGTATATGAGACCGACGGCTATGAGCTGCCGGCGGCACAAGTGAGGATGGTGGGCAGCGACGGCACCAACCTGCGCCTCAGCGTGCGCAGCGACGGCTCGTTCACCCAAGAGGTGGAGCCGGGAGTGGAATATGTGCTGCTCGCCTCCTGCCGAGGATATCTTAACCACCGCGAAGAGATAAAGATAGAGCCGTCGGAGAAGTCGGAGGAGCACGTGCTGCAGTTCCCCTTACCCTCCATCAACGTGCCGGTGCTTATCGACAATATCTTCTACGACTTCGACAAGGCCACCCTAAGACCCGAATCGGCAACGGCCTTGGACAGTTTGGCAAACATGCTCAAGGAGAACCCGAACATCACCATCGAGCTGCGCGCACACTGCGACTCCGTGGGCAAGGCCGACTACAACCAGCGGCTATCACAGCGAAGGGCAGAGACAGTGGTGAGATACCTTATCAATAAAGGCATTGCCGCCGACCGTCTCACACCGAAAGGATATGGCGAGAGTCTGCCGAAAACGGTACGCAAACGACTCTCTGAACAATATCCGTGGCTCAAGGAAGGACAGGTGCTCACACCGCAGTATATCCAAACCCTCAACAAGGAGCAGCAGGAGATTTGCAACCAGCTCAACCGCCGCACCGAGTTCCTTGTGCTGCGCACCACATATAATATGTTTGATGAGAAGGGCAATCTCAAGAACCCGCCTAAGAAGAAGGAAGAGCCGGAGGAAGAGGAATATGACGACGGCCTTGGCTTCGACGAATTCGACTTCTAAGGTGGCTTCGCCACAATGGATAATGGATAATGGATAATGGAAAATGGATAATGGAAAATGGATAATGGAAAATGGAAGAACCGCAGATGTCTTGACGACCTCTGCGGTTCTTTCATTATTGTTCAGTTCTTTCAGCACTAATTATTCTTTACGTCGCTTATTCTTAAGCCTCTTTTGTAGCAGTCTGCTCCGTAACGTCTTCCTCTTTCCTCTTTCGCAATCCGAGGTATGCGGCGGCGATGAGGGCGATGACGAGGGCGGCGTAGGAGATGTAGGCGATGGTCTCGGTGCGGTTGATAGACTTAGGATAGAACTGTAGTTCTATGCTGTGTTTGCCGGCCGGCACGTTGATGGCGCGCAATACATAGTTCACACGTCCCACTTCCTTTTCCTGACCGTCGATGAGGGCGGTCCAACCGGGATAGTAAACCTCGCTGAATACCAATACTCCGCCTTTGCTGCTGTTTACCTCATATTTGATGTCGTTCGGGTCGCACTCGGTAACTGCCACGGTAGGCGCCCCGGTGCTGTCGGTGGCTTGTGCCACTGCCTCTCCGAGGATGTCTTTGAATTTGCTGTCTGCCACTGCCTCGTGCTTCAAGTCCATGGTCTTCAGTGCGTCGAGCTCAGCATTGGCATTATCCACGTATGTCAGCTTATCCACAAACCATGCGCTGCCCAAGGTGTAGGGGTTGCGCAGCGGTGCTGTCTGCCCGCCTTGCAGTGGCACGATGAAATACTTGGTGTTGAGCATATTCAGCACAGGCCAGATGCTGTCGCCCGGCACGGCGCTGAGGTTGCCCTGTGATGAGCCTACGGCAGCCATCAGCTTCTGCATCTCGGGGGCGATATTTGCCTCGATAAGCTCCTGATAGCGGCGCAGTTTGGCGGCATGGTAGCCTCCGATGCTCTTATGATAATACGATGTGGAGTTCTCGTTGAAGGTGTTGGAGGCGAGATTCAGCACACGGTAGTCTTTGTCGGGGTCTTGCAGTATGAACTCGTCGGCGCTGGTCTTCTCTATCGGACGGTCTTTGACGCTGGCTTCCACGAACATACGGTCGTTGAGATAGCGTTTGTCAACCTGCCAAAGGTCGAAGAGGCACAACACGATGAGCATACCTGTCATCCATTCCTTCTTCAGCTTGCCGGCCTTGTAGAAGAGCAGAATCAGTGTGCCGACTACGATGATGAAGAACGACCTCCATGCGTCGCTGCTGAGTATGCTGCGCCTCACCTCGGCGAGGTTGCTCAGTATCGGCTGAATATGCTCCGCTGGCAGTTGCGAGATAGCCTGACGCTCACCCGGCGACACGAAGTCGGAGAAGAAGAGACCGGGCAGGAGGGCGAAGAGCAATGCCACGCCGCCTGTGAGTGCGAAACTGGCATACACCGCCTTGATATTTTTGGTGAGTATCTGCGGGTCGTCATAGATTTTCTTCAGTGCAAGCATGGCGAGCAGAGGTATGCAGAACTCTGCTATCACGAGTATCGACGCCACGGTGCGGAACTTCGAATACATCGGGATGTAGTCGATGAAGAAGTTGGTGAACGGCATGAAGTTCTTACCCCAAGAGAGCAGTATCGACAGTATGGTGGCTGCCAAAAGTGCCCATTTCATCGGACCTTTCACGATGAATAGGCCTAAGATGAAGAGCATCAGCACGAAGGCTCCCACATACACCGGACCGCTGGTGCCGGGCTGGGTGCCCCAATAGCTGCCTATCTGCTGATAGATGGGCGCATAGTTGCTGTTGGCCTTCTTCATCGCACTTTCGTGGGATGCCAAGGGGATATTCGATGCTCCTCCTTTCACGTCAGGCACGAGCAGTGTCCAAGTCTCTCCGATGCCATAGCTCCACTGTGTGATATAGTCGCGGTCGAGACCGTTCGCGCTCTGGTTTGCGCTGTCAGCTTTTTTCAGCTCGCTCTTTCCGCGCATTGTCTCTTGTCCGTAATTCCAAGTGTGATAGAGGTTGGAGATGTTGATACCCAGACCGATGACAGCTCCGAGTGCGCAGATGGCAGTGCCTTTGGCGAAGCGTGCCAGCTCTTTTTTGCGGATGCAGTCCACTAAGAACGCTATCACCATAAAGAATATGATGAAGAGGTAGTAGTAGGTCATCTGCACGTGGTTGGCATTCACCTCAAAGGCGCAGAAGAGCGATGTGAGCACCAAGCCCCAGAGGTATTTGCCCCGGTATGCCAGCACCACGCCGGCAATCATAGGAGGCAGATATGCCAAGGCCATCACTTTCCAGATATGTCCGGCGGCGATGATAATCAGGAAATAGCTGCTGAATGCCCATATAATACTTCCTAATACTGCCAACGACTGGCGGAAGTCGAAAGCCCGAAGCAGGATGTAGAAGCCCAAGAAATACACGAAGAGGTACCACACATACTGCGGCAGCCAGAGGTGATAGGCTTTAATCACTTGATTCAGAGCCGTCTGACTGCTGTACGACGGTGCACTCTGATAGGTGGGCATACCTCCGAAGGCGGAGTTCGTCCAGCGTGACGTCTTTCCTGTGCGATTTCTAAATTCTTGAATGTCCTGACCGAAACCTTTGGTTCCGGAGTGATCCTCCTGATACAAAATTCGATTCTCGACATCAGCCGGGAAGAAATAAGCGAACGACAGTACTGCAAAGAGTACTATCGCGATTATGTCCGGCAAAAATCTTTTCAACTTTTCCATATAGTATAATTTAAAATTTTAAATGGATAATGGAAAGCGACTTCGTCGCTTGCGCCGGAACGGCGCTTAATTGTCAACTTTCCGATAAGCGAGGGCAAAGGAAGCTTGCTTACTCTGCCGAGCGTAAGGAAAGTCGGCGAAGCCCATTGTCAATTATCAATTGTCAATTTGAAAGTCCGCAAATCTTGAGGACTTTCTCCGTGGCTCCCGTAAATGAATCCACGAAGGCCTTTGCTTTTTTGCAGCATCCGAGCCGGTATTCCTCATTCGTGGCGAAGCGGTTCATCAGTTTTTCGAAGTCGAGATATGTGTTTATCTCGAAGCCCCCTCCTGCCGCGATGAGCCCTTGCGCCTCTTGGAACCGTTTGTTGTTGGGACCGAAGATTACGGGCAGCGCCCATACTGCGGCCTCCAACACATTATGTATTCCCACTCCAAAGCCGCCGCCCACGTATGTCACGTCGCCATAGTGGTATATTGACGAGAGCAGTCCGAAGCAGTCGATGATGATGCAGTCGGCCTCGGCAGCCTCAGTCTCGTTGGTCTTGGTGTATCTCACTGTCTTCCTTGTGGTTTTCGACATTATATCTTTCAGGTGGTCCTCACCGATCACATGCGGTGCGATGATTAGTTTCCAGTCTTTATGCTCCTCGAAATATCGCATAAAGATATCTTCGTCGGGAGGCCAGCTGCTTCCCGCCACAAACACCGGCTGGTCTTGGCAGAAGGCTTTAATTATCGGCAGTTGCTTGCTTGCCTCACGTATCTGCAGCACGCGGTCGAAGCGTGTGTCGCCGATGACGTCCACATTCTCGATGCCGATGCCCTTGAGCAGTTCTCGGCTCTTCTCGTTCTGCACCAAGATCCTCGTGAAACATTTCAGCACGCCGCTGTATCGTTTGCCATACCAGCGGAAGAACACCTGTTTCTCCCTGAAGATGCTGCTCACGCTATACACCGGCACCTGGCGGTATTTCAGTATATGGAGGTAGTTCCACCAAAACTCATATTTGATGAAGAACGCCATCTTCGGCCTTATCGACCTAAGGAAGCGTATGGCGTTCATCGGCGTGTCTAAAGGCAGGTAGCACACGATGTCGGCGCCTTCATAGTCTTTGCGCACCTCATAGCCGGAGGGCGAGAAGAAGGTGAGCAGGATTTTCAGCTCCGGGTGCCTCTTGCGGATGGCCTCCATCAGCGGGCGGCCTTGCTCAAACTCGCCTAGGGAGGCGGCATGCACCCACACATAGTCGGCCTCCGGATCCACTTTTTCTTTCAGTACCCCGAAGGCGGCACGCTCACCGCGCCACATCGTGCGAACCTTCTTATTAAAAAGGCTCATTATAATAACGCCGAAATAATAGATGTAGATGGCTATGTTGTATAGAGTGTACATCGGCGATGATTTTTAATATTCTGTTAAGTGTCTCTGAATTAATTGTTTACCCTATCACATCGATGGCTCTACGCAAACGTTTTAGCGTCTCTTCCTTACCAAGGAAGGCAGAGATGTCGCACATGCCCGGACCTTTGCCCTCGCCCACCAATGCGAGGCGGAAGGGGTTCATAATCTCGCCGAGCTTGTATTCCTTCGCGGTGCACCAGTCAACAATCTGTTTCTCCTGGCTCTCCACATCGTCGAAGTCCTCCATGTTCTCTATCAGCTCTGCCAGCTCTGTCATCTGCTGTGCGGTGTTCTCTTTCCAGCGCTTTTTGCGGGTCTTCTCATCATACTCCTCGGGCGCGATGAAGAAGAAGCTGCACAGAGGCCACAGCTCCTTTACGAAGCTCACACGGTCTTTCATCAGCTCCACCACCTTAAGCACCTGTGCGTCAGTGGCTTGCGGACAATGCTCCTTGACGATGGGCAAGAAGAGCGATGCTATCTCCTCATTGCTCTTGCGGAGGATATACTCGTGGTTGAACCATATACCTTTCTGATAGTCGAACTTAGCTCCGGCCTTGTTGCACTTGGCGATGTCGAAGAGCTGGATCAGCTCGTCCATAGAGAAAATCTCCTGCTCACCGCCCGGGTTCCAGCCTAAGAGCGCGAGGAAGTTGATGAGCGCCTCGGGGAAGTAGCCCTGCTCGCGGAAGCCTGCCGACACCTCGCCGGTCTTGGGGTCGTGCCACTCCAAGGGGAAGACGGGGAAGCCGAGACGGTCGCCGTCTCTCTTCGACAGTTTGCCCTTGCCGTCGGGTTTCAGCAGCAGCGGCAGGTGAGCGAAGCGCGGCATCGTGTCCTCCCAGCCGAAAGCACGGTATAGCAGCACGTGGAGGGGTGCGCTGGGCAGCCACTCCTCACCGCGTATGACATGGGTGATTTTCATCAGGTGGTCGTCAACGATATTCGCCAAGTGGTAGGTGGGCAGTTGGTCAGCACTCTTATACAGCACTTTGTCGTCGAGGATGTCGCTTTGTATCACCACGTCGCCACGGATCATGTCGTCCACATGCACGGCCTCTCCTCCGTCGATTTTGAAGCGCACCACATATTTTTCTCCGTCGTTGATGAGTTTCTCCACCTCCTCGGCGGGCATGGTGAGCGAGTTGCGCATCTTTCCGCGTGTCTTCGCGTCATATTGGAAATTGGGCACCTCTGCCCTTGCCTTCTCCAGTTCCTGTGGTGTGTCGAAAGCGATATATGCCTTGCCGGCGTCGAGGAGCTGGTCAACATACTTCTTATAAATCTCCTTGCGCTCGCTCTGGCGGTAGGGACCGTAGTCGCCACCGAAAGTAACGCCCTCATCGAATTTGATGCCGAGCCAGCGGAACGACTCGAGGATATATTCCTCTGCTCCCGGCACAAAGCGGGTGCTGTCGGTATCTTCAATACGGAACACTAATTCGCCGCCGTTCTTCTTGGCGAAAAGATAATTATACAAGGCAGTGCGCACACCGCCGATATGCAGCGCTCCAGTGGGGCTTGGAGCGAATCTAACCCTTATTTTTTCCATAAAATCAAAAATTTTGTGCAAAAATACAACTTTTTTTTGATATTATGCCATTTTTTTTGTATTTTCGCATCCTGAAATTAAAAATTAATGTAATTACGACTTTTATATGTGGAATTTGGACAGTAAAGATGAGCATTTTTGGCGAAATATCATCACACATGCAGTATTGATTATCGGCACGGTGATTATCATCGTGATGCTGATGCCTAAGGATAAGGAAAACAACTATTCATACGAGGTGGGGAAACCGTGGATGTACAGTTCCCTGATCGCAAAGTTTGACTTCCCGATATACAAAGACGAGGCAGCATTTCAGAGAGACAAAGACTCGGTGATGAGCCAGTATGAGCCTTATTTCGACTACGACGAGACAGTGGCTACCACCAATGTGGATAAATTTCTCGAGACATATAAGGACGGGCTGCCCGATTTGCCTAAGAGCTTCATTTACACCGTGGCCGACAAGCTGAAAGAGCTTTACAGCCAAGGTATCATGGACCCGATGAACTATGCGCAATTGGCCGATGACACATTGCGGAAAATCAGGGTTATCAGCGGCAAGGAGGCCACCAGCCGCTCGCTGAGAGGTATCATCTCCACCAAGACGGCCTATCAACTGCTGTATCAGGATGAGGCTATTGGGGCGCAGGCTGCCACATTGAGGAAATGCAACCTTAATGAATATATTGAGCCCAACCTGCTTTACGACCAGGAGAAGAGCGAGCAGAGCAAGCGCGAGTTTGCCGCCAGCGTGCCAACGGCGAGCGGCGTGGTGTTGAGCGGACAAAAAATCATCGACCGGGGCGATATTGTGACGCAAAGGGAATACCGCATTCTGGAGTCGCTAAAGAAAGAGACGGAAAAGAGGAAAGGCACCACCACCGACTACAACATCTCCACCGCCGGTCTCGCCCTGTATGTGTTGATACTGCTTCTCATACTTACCCGATATCTGATGACCGAGCGCTATGAGTATATGTCTGACCGCAACACGATGCTGATGATTTATTCACTGATTATCTCTTTCGATGTCGTGGTGTCGCTGATGGTGTCGCACATGTATGTTAACATCTATGTGCTGCCTTTCGCTATGGTGCCTTTGCTGCTCAACGTGTTTACCGACCGCCGCACGGCATTCTTGGTGAATGTGGTGATGGTGCTGATATGCGCCACGGCGGTGAGAGACCAGTTTGAGTTTATCGCCGTCGAGACCGTGGCGGGCTTCGCCGCCGTTTACACCTTCGAGGAGTATATGGAGCGCAGGCAAATCTTCACCACCGCAGCAGTGGTGATGATAATGAGCATGATAACATATTTCGCACTCGAACTGATTAAAACCGGGGATATCAACCTGGTAAACACGAACGCGTTTATTTATATCGGTATCAGCGGACTGCTGCTGCTCTTTGCCGACCCGGCGATGTATATACTCGAAAAGATGTTCGGGCAGGTGTCGAATGTGAGGCTCGTGGAGCTTGCCGAAAGCACCAAACCGCTGCAGCAAAGGCTCAGCGAGGAGGCATCCGGCACTTACAACCACTCCATACAGGTGTCGATACTCGCTGTGGATGTGGCAAAGAAAATCGGAGGAAGAAAGCAGTTGCTCAGAACTGCCGCGCTATACCATGATATAGGCAAACTTCAGGAGCCGGGCTATTTCACGGAGAACCATGCACGTGGTGGAGTGAACCCGCTTAACAACCTTGAGCCGCAGGCAGCGGCAAAAATAATCAAAGACCATGTGTCGTATGGTGTAACCTTAGCAGAGCAAAACAACCTGCCAAAGATAATAATAGAGTTTATAAAGACTCACCATGGCACCACGCCCGCCGGGCCTTTCCTGACGCAATATAAGAACCAGCATCCCGATGAAGACGTGAATCCGGCACCGTTTATGTACGACGGTCCCAATCCTACCACCAAGGAACAGGGTATTTTGATGATTGTTGACTCCGTGCAGGCTGCCTCACGCTCCTTAGACGACTTCAGGGAGGAGACGCTGAAAAACTTCGTGGCTAAAATTGTGGATGGCAAGGTTAGTGGCGGTTATCTGAAAGACTGTCCGCTCACCTTCCGTGACATAGAGGTGATAAAGCAAACCCTCGTGCAGAAAATAATGGCAATGAACCATACCCGCATCTCTTATCCCGAAGAGTCGAAAGAGGTGAAGGCGGCAGAAGCCAAAAAGAAGGCAGAGGCTGCCGAGGAAGAGGCAAGAGCCGCAGTAGAAGAGGCTAAGGCTGCCAAAGAGGCGGCAGAGACAGCCGAGAAAGAGGCGGAAGAGGAAAGCAAGGAAGAAAACAAGGAAGAAAGCAGCGAAGCATAGTGATAGAGTATTTATCCTTAAAGAAAGTTACTGAGCAGCATCTTGCAGAGATTCAAGAGGCTGTGGCAAGGGTTACAGAGAGCGGCTGGTATCTGCAAGGTGCGGAGACGAAGCTCTTTGAGCAAGAGTGGGCGCATTACTGCGGATGCCGCCATTGCATAGCTTGCGGTAACGGCTTGGATGCCCTCACCCTGATTTTGATGGCATACAAGGAGCGGGGACTGCTTACCGAAGGCGATGAGGTGGCAGTGCCTGCCAACACATATATCGCCTCTATTCTCGCAATCACCCGTTGCGGACTGACACCCTTGCTTATCGAGCCGGACATCAATACCTTGCAGATTGACGGCACTCGCATCGAGGAGGCTCTCTCGCCTCGCACAAAAGCCCTGATGATAGTGCATCTCTATGGCCGCAATGCCTTCTCGCCCCTTATCGGCGACATCTGCCAGCAGCATAACCTGTTGCTTATCGAGGACTGCGCACAGGCCCATGGAATAGAAAAGCTCACTGATATGAGCCGCCCGTTGCCTTCCGATCGCCACGCAAGGGCATATAGCTTCTATCCGGGTAAAAACCTCGGGGTTCTCGGCGATGCCGGGGCTGTGGTGTGCGATGACGACGAGACGGCGGCATTAATTCGTGCCTTGGGAAATTATGGCTCATCGAAGAAATATGTGTTCCCGTATCGGGGCATCAACAGCCGCATGGACGAGATACAAGCTGCCGTGTTGCAAGTGAAAATGAAATATCTCGACAGCGATAATGCACGTCGTCGTGAGCTCGCTCTTTTATACATAGATAAGGTGAAAAACGATTGCCTCACCTTGCCCACGCAAGAATATTGGCAGGAGAGCGTATTCCATATCTTCCCCGTACTCACTGAATACCGTGATGAATTGCAACAATACCTCCACGATAATTGCATCCAAACAGTGATTCATTATCCCATTCCGCCGCATAAACAAGAATGCTATAGTAAAGGAGGGCAGCTGAAAATCCCATACCCTCTGCCCATCACAGAGGCGATACATCAGCAAGAGCTCAGCATTCCGCTGAACCAGACGATGAGGGAAGAAGAGGCGGTTAAAATTATTTCGTGCCTCAATAATTTTAAAATGGATAATGGATAATGGAAAATGGATAATTGCGGCTTCGCCGCATCGCCGGAACGGCGTAATTAATTGTCAATTGTCAATTGGAATGTGCTATAGCACATTCCCCTTCCTCCGAATCCTTCTTTTTGGAAGATGAGGCTTTCGTTGAGTATTGTTCCTCCCTCTTCCGTTGACTTTCCGAAGTCGAGATATTTCATATTTTTGAACTCTTCGTGTATAAGGAAGTCGAAGAGCAGGTCGAGGGCGTGCTGTCGTTTGCCTTCGGGTGAGGCGGAGATATACTGTGTGTGCACGATGTCGCGGTTGATATACAATACTGTGCCGCCTAAAACAGTATCGTTGAGCAGTGCTTCGTAGGTGCGGATGTTTTCTGGGAAGCGGGAGGTGAGGAGCTTCAGTTCTTCAAGGCTGTGAACCGGATGCACCCCATATTTTGCCGTGAGGTTTCCGTCGAGGATATGCCAGAAAGCCTCCGGGCTGTCGGCACGTCGGATGGTGATGCCGTTGCGGCGGGCTTTGTTGGCATCGTATATTCTGCCGTGGCTCCAGCGTGGCGCATTTGCCAGGTCGATGGTCGAGGAGATGTCGCAAGCGATGAGTTGTGCGTGGCAAACCTTGAAAAGGGCATAGAGGTCTTCCTCCGCCGGCAGACGGTGGTAAATCCAAGGTGTCGCCTTGTAGATAACGGTTTTTATTCCTTCTGCTTTCAGGTATTCGATAAGCTCTGTAAAAAGCGATACCACCCCTGCTGCCGATGCCTTCTCATTGGTTATCAGCCCTCCGTAGGTAAGTCCTTGGTGGCTGTAGAGCGTATCGCCGCGGCGGTTGGCGGGCAGCATCGCATACAGCTCGCCATCCAAATAAAACATCAGTGAGTTGTCAGAAAAGCGGTCGCTGTGGTAGTCCATATAGTTGCGGTTGAAGAGGAACGTGCCATTTTTCGACCGTTCCACAAAGTCATTCCAAAATGCCGCGTCAGCAGAAGTATATCGTTTTATCTCAAACATTAAATCTCCAATCTCAAATCTCAACTCTCAAATCGTTGATGTATTTGATATAGTCATCGTATTCCCGTATATAGTCTTCCTCTTCGAATTGCTCTGAAGCCAGCACGAGACATACGGCTCCGGAGGAGAAGTCGTCGAGGGTGCGCCACATTCCCACATCCACCATCAGGGCTTGATAGGGGTGGTTGAGGAAGTATGTTTTTTTGGTGTGCCCGTCGTCCAAGGTCACGTAGAAGCTTCCGCTCACTGCCACGAGCAGTTCTTTACACTCTTTGTGAGCGTGTCCTCCGCGGTGCTCACCGCCTGGCACGTCATACACCCAATACACTCTTTTTATGTCGAAGGGAAGACCATTGGCACGCTCGGCAACCGTGAGGTTGCCACGCGTGTCGATTATCTTTGGTAGTTCAATTAAACCATTCACCTTTTAATAATGAAAAATGAAAAATGAAAAATGAAAAATACCGCGGCTTCGCCGCCATCGCCCATGGCGAAGCTAATTGTCAATTATCAATTGTCAATTGTCAATTCATAAAATGATGCGGAGCATCATTTTATGACCGTTGCAGCTAATCGTTTTGCCTTATCTCGCATAGCATTCAGGTCGGCGCCGATTTCTCCGTAGCATAGCACCACTCCCATACGTCTGTTTACATGCTGGTCGGGTTTGCCGAAGATGCGCACGCGGGTGTAGTCTTCCGACAATGCCTCATCGAGATTATATGTTGGAGGCTCTTTGCTTTCCTCTTTTGCTAATACCACCGCACTGCAGCCGTAGTGCTCCAAGCGGATTGCCGGTATGGGCAGGACGAGGACAGCTCTCAGGTGGAGTTCAAACTCGCTGAGGTTTGTGGTGTGTGCGAGTGTTACCATACCCGTGTCGTGGGGTCTTGGACTGAGCTCTGAGAATATTACGCCGCGCTCTTTGGAGTAGAAGAATTCCACTCCCCAGATGCCGGCTCCTGTGAGTGCCGCCGTAACCTTGTCAGCCATCTGCTGTGCTTGTTTCAGATGCTCCTCGCTGATGGCGTAGGGCATCCAGCTCTCACGATAGTCGCCGTCAATTTGCACGTGTCCTATCGGCGGGCAGAAGAGGGTAGGGCCGTTCTTCTGTGTCACTGTGAGCAGTGTGAATTCCGACTCGAAGCGTATGAACTCCTCGATAATCACCTCTTTCACGTCGCCACGGCTTCCCGACATGGCATTGTCGAAGGCTTGTTGCAGTTGCGAAGCCTCTTTCACGATGCTCTGTCCGTGTCCGGATGATGACATCAGCGGTTTGATCACGCATGGGAAGCCTATTTCCTTTGATGCCTCTTGCAGTTCCTCGAAGGTCTTGGCATAAAAGTATTTTGCTGTTTGAAGTCCTAACTCTTTAGCCGCCAGGTCGCGTATGGCGCGGCGGTTCATCGTGAAGTTCACAGCCCTGGCGCTTGGCACCACCTGTATTCCCTCTTTCTCGAAGTCAAACAGGCGTTCGGTTCGTATGGCCTCAATCTCCGGCACGATGATGTCGGGCTGGTGCTTTCTCACCACTTGCTCTAATGCGTCGCCATCTAGCATGTCAAACACCTCGCACTCATCAGCCACTTGCATGGCCGGGGCGTGAGCATATCGGTCGCAGGCTATCACATACACTCCTTTGCGCTTTGCTGCAATAACAAACTCCTTACCCAGTTCTCCACTTCCTAAAAGTAAAATCTTTTTCATACCAAAACCTCCTTGTTAATTTTTATTCTAGTTTTATACACCTTATATTATTATAATACAAAATACGTCCCTTTATTGTACAAGTGCGGAATTTTTTCCATTCTCCATTGCGACGCAGCCGCTCTCCATTATCCATTTTCCATTTTCCATTTGATAAATTCCGCAATATATTTCTCTGTTGCCTCCATGCCGAGAATGGAAGAGTTGATGCACAGGTCGTAGCTTTCGCTGCTTCCCCATTTCTTTCCGGTGTAGAAATTATAGTATGAAGCCCTTGCGCTCTCCTTATGATGTATGTATTCCAATGCTTTATCCACGTCGTAGCCGTGTTTTTCTCTCACTTGCGCAATCCTGTCTTCTATGTTCGCGGTGATAAACACGTTTACCGTGTTGGGATATTCTCTGAGTATATAGTCGGCACATCTTCCCACAAACACGCACGGTCCTTGGTCTGCCGCATGCTTGATGGCGTCGCTTTGGAATTTGAAGAGACTTTCCTGACTCACGCCGTTGCCATACCAGGAGTCGTGGGCGAAAGGCATGCCGAAGCGCAGCACCGAGTGGAAGAAGCCCTGTTTCTCGTCGGTCTTCTCAAAAATCTTCTTGCTGAAGCCGCTCTCCTGCGCTGCCAGGTCGAGCAGTTCCTTGTCGTAATACTGACAATTAAAGTCTTTGGCGAGCATCTGTGCTATCACCCTGCCGCCGCTGCCGAGCTGCCGGCCTACATTAATAATTAAATTACCGTTACCTTCCATATCGTCATTCATTGTTCGTTTGTTCTTTTTTAAAATTTCTCAGAAGCAATACCAGCATCCACGCTGTGGTGGCCGTGGTGATGAAGTCGCTTGCCGGCATAGAGTACCACACACCGTCGAGTCCAAACCAGTTGGGCAGTAAAATCACCAAGGGCAACAGGAAAATCAGTTGTCGCGACAGCGAGAGGAAGATGCTCACCTTTACCTTGCCGATGCATTGGAAGAGGTTTGTCACCACCATCTGGAAACCCACGAGAGGATAGACAAACATCATTATTTGCAATGCCTTGGCACTCATTCCGATAAGAGTGTCATCGGTGGTGAAGAGGCGTGCCAACTGCTGCGGAAAAAGCATGGCGAGCAGGAAACCGGCGCACATAATCACCGTGGCCCAGATGATTGAGAGCTTAAGTACTTGAGTGAGACGGTCGTACTGCATACTGCCGTAGTTGTAGCTTGCTATGGGCTGCATTCCCTGGTTGATGCCCATAGTGATCATCACGAAGAGGAATGCCACACGGTTGGCGATGCCGTAGGCGCCCACGGCCAAGTCGCCGCCATAGTTCACCAACGACTTGTTGATGAAAATCACCACGAGGCAGGCACAGGCGTTCATGGCGAAAGGCGACACGCCGATGCCGATGATATTGCGCACGATGTCGGCCTTGGGCTTGAAGATGCCCTTGTGCAGGTGTATGTATTCGTTTTTGTTGCAGAAGAGTTTCATCTGATAGCAAAGTGCGAGAAACTGTGCTATCACCGTGGCCCAGGCTGCTCCTTGTATTCCCCATTTAAATCCGTAGATGAATATAGGCGCCAGTATGAGGTTCATAATCACCGTGAAGATGGTGAGCCCCATGGCGTGGTTGGGCTTGCCCATTGCCCTTAGCACGGCGTTCATACCGAAATAGGAGTGGCTGAACACGTTGGCGCCGAGGATAATCACCATGTAGTCGCGGGCGTAGGGCAGGGTCTCGTCGCTGGCCCCGAAGAAGCGGAGGATGGGGTTGAGGAAGATAAGTCCTATTATACCCACCGCAAGACCGATGATGATATTCAGTGTAACAGAATTTCCTAACACGTGCTCGGCGGTTTTATAGTCTTTCTGTCCTAATTTCACGCTTATGCATGTTGACGAGCCCACTCCCACGCCGGCTCCGAAGGCTGCGGAGAGGTTCATCAGGGGGAAGGTGATGGCGAGGCCGGCGATGGCCATCGCACCCACACCTTGTCCGATGAAGATGCTGTCAATCATATTGTAAAGTGAAGATGCCGACATTGCCACGATAGATGGCAAGGCATATTTGGCGAGCAACTTGCCCACCGGCTCACGGCCCATAGCCAGAGCCCTTTCTTTATTGTTGTCCATTATCCTATTTTAAAAAATCTTACGATTTTAATAATTTCATATAGCCAGAGCTCTCTCTTTATTGTTGTCCATTATCCTATTTTAAAAAATCTTACGATTTTAATAATTTCGTATAGCCAGGGCCCTTTCTTTATTGTTGTCCATTATCCTTTATTATTTCTTTTACCTCAGCAGGTATTTTCACAAAAAACCTGGAACCATTGCCCAGCTCGGAGTTCACTCCTATAGTGCCACCGCTTCCCTCAGCAATGGCCTTGCATATCGCCAGTCCTAATCCTGTGCCTTGCACGAAATTGTCAATTTTCACGAATCTCTCGAAAATCTCTTTCTTTTTGTTGTGGGGTATTCCCTTTCCTGTATCCTCGCAATACACATATAGTTTTTTGCCGTCGTGATGATATCCTATTTTGATATGCCCTTTGTCAGTGAATTTTATAGCGTTGCTCACGAAGTTGTTTATCACCTGCTCTGCCCTGTATGGGTCGATTTTAATCACACATTTTGAGTATGGGTTGTCTTCAATGAACTCCACACCGGGTTTTGTCACTCTATTTTTTAAATTTTCGCAGATGTGTTTGAATTCCAAAGCAAAGTCAGTGAATGTCGTTTTCACTTTCACCTTTCCCGATTCGAGGTTGGAGATGTCGAAAATATTATCTATGAGCCTTTTGAGCTGCATGCAATTCACTTTTATTATTTGTGTGATTTGCTTTTTTGTCTCCGGGTCGCTGTCTTGTAGCAAGTCGGCGAATCCGACGATGGCATTCAGCGGCGTTCGTATCTCGTGGGTCATATTCTCTATGAAGAGGGTTTTGAGTTTTGAGGAGTTGTTGGCTTTTTCCGTCTCCCGTCTTAACTCTTCCTCATTGTTCTTCATGTCGCTCACATTGCGCTGTATGCCATAGTAGGCCGTAACATTCCCTTCTTCGTCTAACACCGGCACACCGCTTACAGCATACCAGGCCTCCTCGGAATTTGGTGCTTGCTTCAAGTGCATGAGCATGCTGATGCTTTCGTTTCTGCCCTCAAAGACTTTCTGCATTTCCCTTTGGTATAACTCTTTGCAGTCATCATAGATATTGCTGCCTAAATCATTGAGGGTCATTTCTTGCCATTGGTCATTGAGGTTGTAGGTGTAGTAGAAACTCTGTTCTTTGACATCTTTTTTCCACATCACGATTTTTCCATACTCCATGAGCGACATAATCCTTTTGGCATAGTCTTCCACCCTGTTGTTGGTAGCCTCTGCCTGTCTGCGCTTCTGTATGTTCTCCTTGAAGATGTTGCGTATGTTGGTGACGTTTGACACGGTGGCCGAAATGAAGAGCAACTGTCCGTTGTCGTCGAAGAATGGCCTGATGCTCACTTCGATGTATGTGTTGTATCTTGTTCTAAGGCAGAAGTCCACGGGCTGCGGGTCGTTGGAAGCCACGATATCCTCTATGGCATACATGTCGTAGAGGTTGAGCTTTGGCATGTTCTCGAGTCCGTAAATGGGTCCGAAGATTTGGTCTGCCATTTTGTTGCGCCCCAATATTTTCCCGTTGCTGTCGAAATAAGCCTGTGCTGTGTCCGACTGTTCGAAGAGCTGTTTGAAAGTATAGGAGATATTTGCCACCTCTTCTTCTCTTTTTAGCGACTCGGTGTCGATGGTGCACTGATAAATCACCCTGTCCACATCCCCCATTTTATTAATCTCCGGTACGGCAGTAATTCTGTAGTATTCGAAAGTGCCTTTCTCCTTTCCCTTCACCCTCACGTTGATATTTGAGGTGCTTTTCTCTCTTTTGATTATTTCGTTGGTGGCTTTCAGGAATTTCGTTATGTCTGCCGGGTGCAGCTTCATCGCCTCTTCCGCAATGGTCTTTTTTTCAGTATCCTCACTGTTTTGCACATTATGGCATAGTCCTTCCCTCACGTCGTAAAGGAAGACCTCCTTGCCTCTTAGGGCCTCTTTGTATAATATGTCGATGAAAGACTGTTGCTGCATAGCTTTTTATCGGTAAATAACATTTTTTTCTTTGAGTGCCGACACTTTGCACGGTGCGCTGAACCAGATGCCGGTGCCTTGTTTCTTATTGTCTATTTTTACGTCGCCTCCCGCGAGTTGTGTGAGCATCCTTGCTATGGTGAGCTCCAGTCTCACCGGTCCGGCATCGTCTTCTGTAACATTCTTGTCCATATAAAACCATTCTGGATTTATGGTGAGGTCGTCGTTGCTGATAAACACGGTGATAGTACCTCCCACATACTCGTATCTTACGTATATTCTTCCTTTTTTTGCTAATTTAGCCACGCTGTCAAGAGTTCTTAGCACCGCCTCTTCGAAGTTGGCCGCGTCTAAGATAGCAGTGAACTGCTGATAAAGGTGCTCCACGGCCAGTTCTATGCCTTGTTGTTCATACTTAGCCGTTATTCTCTTGTATATGCTTTCAAAGATGTCAGGCACGTCAGCCTCTATAATGCTGCTTTCCTCCATATTTGCATCCAAGCGCGACAGCAGGAGCACGTTGTCAACGATATTGAGCATTTTGTCGATGTTCTGTCTCAGCTCTTTTACTAATAGTTCGTTATTGCTGTCGTCGTGTGTTATCTTGTTCGCGCAATAAAGGGTGTTGCGCATCGGCTGTCTTATCTCGTTGGTCATGTTTTGCAGGAACGCGTCTTTCACGCTGTCGCTTTCCCTTGCCTTGTTGCGCTCTTCTTCCAGTTTGAGCCTTGTGGTGATGAGTGAGGTTTCATCCGAGACCACTCCGAAGTAGTATTTTATGTCGCCTTTAGCGTCGGTGATGGGTCTTCCCTTGCATTGCATATACGCCTCTGTGGTCCATTTCTCGTCTATGGCATGCTTGAATGCGAACTCTATGGGCGCATTCTCTTTCCTGTCCATTCTCATAAACTGCTTAGCGATATGCTGCATGGCTTCGGGGTCCACGATAGTGAATATTTCCATTTCGTCGATTTCTCTTGTAACCTCTGCGAGTGTTCCCCAGAATTTGATTTTTCTTTCATCGGGGTGGTAGGTAACAATCCTGATGCCGGCCGAGCGTATGGCATAGTTGGCTCTTTCTAAGAGAGAGTTGAGCCGCACGGTGCCTTGCAGTGTGAGCCGGGTATATTTTTTTGAGTTTTTCGCGCTTATGGCAGTATTTGTAACATCGTTGCCTTTCAAGCAGATGTATTCTATCTCTCCGTTTTCCCCATACACAGGTATTGTCTGCGCTTGGAAGTAGCTGGTATGCTGTTGGTTGCAGCAAGTGAATGCCTTCCCGATGGTTTCGTTGATGTCGAGGGTGTCAAACCACTGGAAGTCGTGAATGTTTATTTTCTCTTTCACCAATGTCTCATTGTCGGGCAGGTTGTATGCTTTCCTGGCTCTTTCATTCACTCGCATTATCTGCCCGGTGGTGTCATACACGAACACGTCGATGAGTGATGCGTCGAGAATAGACTCATACCTTTTCTTATATATAAGCTCATGCTCTCGCCTTATGGCCTCTTTAGCCACTTTGCGCTGCACTCCGAGCAAAACCCTTGCCGACCCGCTGTCGGTGGTTACCAATGGTGTTATGGAGAGTTCGGCCTCAGCGTCGTCATAGTGCCTCGACACAGCTCTTACCACCTCTCTCTTGCTCATTCCCACGGCCATTCTCTGCCCTGCGGCGAGCATTCTCTCCACATCGTCTGGCTCTAAGCTGTCTTTTATGATAGTAAACTCGTATTCCTTGCTTTTTGTGGGGTCTTGGTCGTATAGGGTAATGATATTAGTGTCTAAGTTCCACGTCCATACGGTGATATTCCCTGCCTTGATGAGGGCAGAGATAATCCTTTCTTTCTCTTCTCCGTCAAGGGTGCTTTCGGGTGTGTTTATGTTTTCTGAATTAATCATAGGCAAGGTATTTTAATCCAGAACTTACTTCCTTTTCCCACTTCCGACTCCACTCCGATGCTGCCTCCGCACCCGTCGGCGATGGCCTTGCATATAGACAGTCCCAGTCCGGTGCCTTGCACGAAGCTGTTGAGTTTCACGAACCGGTCGAAAATCACTTCGTGCTTGTCTGCCGGTATTCCGGCTCCGGTGTCCTCGCAATACATATACAACATACCGTTGTCGTATGTATAACCGATTTTGATATGCCCCTCCTTGGTGTATTTCGATGCGTTGTTGGCGAAATTCGTAATCACCTGTTGCATTCTGTCCACATCCACATTTATGATGAGGCTGTCGTATGGGTTTTCCATAATCACTTTCACCTCCGGTGTGGTGAGTCTCTGCTTTAGCGACTGGTAGATATTGGAGAATGCCTTGGCGAAGTCGGCCTTTACCGGCTCTGACTTCAGTCCTCCGTTGTCCACGGTAGAAAGTTCGAGTATGTCGTTGATAAGTCTCAACAGCACCTCGGAGTTGCGCTTGATAATGTTTACGAACTCCACTTTCTCTTCCTCTCCCACAGCGTCGAGAAGCTCTGAGAAGCCCACGATGGAGTTGAGCGGCGTGCGTATCTCGTGGCTCATGTTCGCGAGGAAGTGGCTCTTGGTGACTGATGAGTTGTTGGCCCTCTCGGTCTCTTCCATGAGCTGCTGCTCCACGAGTTTGAGGTCGGTGATATCTCTTTGCAGTCCGAAATACTGCATTCTTCCCTTTGCGTCGGGTACTGTCGGCACGGCGCTCACCATGATCCACTTGTCGCTGTTGCCGTTGGCGTGTGAGTTGAGGTGCAGTGTGAGTTTCATCGGCTCTGTCCACCCCTCTCTTATTTTTTTCAGTCCGGCGAGATATAATGGTCTTGTCTCATCAGTGAGTTTGTTTGCGTATTCGTCCACGTCGGTGCCGTCATATTCGTTGAAGAAGTCTTGGGTGAGTATAAACCTGTTTTTTTCCCAGTCGATTTTCCACATGGCCATGTTGCCGTTGGTCATCATGGCGGCATATTGTTTGGCATACCTCTGTGCCTTTTTGTTTTGCTCATTCACATTCCGGCGTTTGTCTCTTGCCTCAAGGTAGATGTTGCGGCTTTGTGTAACGTCCATGACGAACGTGGAGATGAAGAGCAGTGTTCCTTTGCTGTCGTAGATGGGGTATGCTTTAAGTTCTATGTAGAGGTCTTCCGAGCCGTCGAGCCTTGGGAAATGTGAGCAAACGTGGAAGGTGTCGAGGTTCTTGGGTGTGAGCACCCCTTTCATCGGCTCTTTGTCGTAGAAGTTGGTGTTTCTGAATTGCTCTTCTGTTCCCACCTGTGTGTATAGCTCCACCATTTTTGAGTTGGCGTGCATCAGTTTGCCGTCGGGGGCGTAGTAAGCCTGCCCTGCCGCGCTCTTCTCGAAGATTTGTTTGAAAATCCACATCAGACGGTCCACTTTCTCCTTCTTTTTCACCTCTTCTGTAACATTATAGAAAGAGTAGAAGATATTGCTCACCTGTCCGTTGGCGTCTTTCTCCGCCGAGCAGAAAGCCCTGTATGTGGCCCACTCTGGTTTTTCCAATGTTCCTTTGTTCCACCTGAAGGTCATCCTTTCCTTGTCTCTCCTTCCTGATGCGAGTTCCAAGGCCACCCGGTTGTTGTTGGGCAGGTCGTCGGGGTGCACTCTTGCGTTGGTTTCTTCCACGGAGTATCCTCCGTCGGGTATGTCGCTGCCGTAGGCGTTGTATGTGCGGCGGTCTTTCACATTATATACGATGGTCTCGGTGTATTTCACGGCGTTAGAGAGCAGTCCGTGAATTTTCATAAACGACTTTTTGTATGCCGTTGTCCTTTTGTTGTCGTTGATAATGACGAAGAGGCAGCCGAGGAGTGTCAGCAGCAGTATGGAGAAAATGATGATAGCAATTGTAGTTTCCATATCTTTTATTCTTCGACGTAAACGATTTTCTTTCTTTTCATCTCTGAGACGAGGCAAGGTATTGTTACCCACACCTGTGTGCCTTTGCCCAATGTGGAGCTGATGCCCACGGTGCCTCCCATAAGCTCTGCCATGGCCTTGCAGATGGGCAAGCCCAGTCCGCTGCCGTTGTTGTCATCGTCCGCCACCCTCACGAAGCGTTCCATGATTACCGGGAGCTTGTCTTCGGGAATTCCGCATCCGGTGTCCTCGAAGGTGAATGTTATTGCTCCTCCCACATACTCCATGCGGCAGTGCACGGAGCCCTCTTTGGTGTATTGTGCGGCGTTCTCGATGATTTTGTCCACAATCATCTGCATGTGTGTCTCATCGATTTGCACTTCGAGGCTCTCGTATGGCGACTCCACTATCAGCGGCACTTGCGTGTTGCCGGTCTTGTCCCATGCGTCGTGGCACATCTTATTGAATTCCACGGTCATGTCGCAGAGTTGTTTCTTTATCTGCACCATGTTGCTGTCTAAGCGTGAAATGAGTATCACATTGCTGATGAGCCGGAGCAGCATGTCGCTGTTTTTCTTTATCTCTGCCACAAACACCTTCTCGTCCTCCTCGGAGTGTGCGCTTCCGAGCAGGTCGCTGAAGCCCACGATGGTGTTGAGCGGCGTGCGTATCTCATAGCTCATGTTCTTGAGGAACGAGCTCTTCACGGTCTCTGCCTCTAATGCTTTCTGCCTCTCCTCGGTGAGCTTGTTGGTGGTGGCGATGAGCTGGCTATCGTTGTATAGTGCTCCCACATATTTCACCACGTTGCCTTTCTCGTCGTAGCTTGGGTTGAAGATCATCTTCAGCCATCTCTCGCTGCCGTCATCGTTTTTATAATTCGAGTGCATCGGGAAGGTGAGGCGCTCGTCCACTCGCTTTATGGCCTTGAGTATGTTGTCCATCACCACGCGGTAGCTCTCCGGCTGTATGGTGTAGAAGATTTCGATTTCATCGAGCTCCATGGTAGGCACGTCGATGGTATGATAGAAATACTGTCGGCGGTTAATCGGGTCGAAGACGGAGAGTTTGCAGTCGATGCTGCTCAGCACGTGGTCGGCATTGTTGATCACGTCGGAGATTTTCTCTGTAGCATCTTGTAATGACTGCGAGTATTTCCTGATGCCGTGGAAGCCTTCCACGACCTCCGTGATGTCGAAGCCCCTCATGCATAGATATACGAATTCTCCTTTGTCATCAAAGATGGGTATCAGTGCGGTTTCATAGTATTTCTTTTGTCCTGGTTTCACCACTGGCAGTATTTTCAGTTTGTCCATGCCCTCGAAATACTCGATTTTGGTAACCATGGAGTGGCTTTCGAGGTCTTGGAAGACAACTTCTCTCATTACCTCCACATTTTTGATGTTGGGTTTCTCGCTGATTATTTTTTGTGGGTCGTTTACCCCTAAAGTGTCGCAGGCATGCTGGTTGAGGTCCACGAGGAAACCTTCCTTGTCGAAGATGAAGACGTCGAAGAAGCTGCCGTCGAAGATTGACTGATACATCTTCATCGCCCTCTCGTCTTCCACCCTCTGCTTCTGTTCTTGAGTGATGTCGTGCTGTATCACGAGCAGTGCGGTGGCCTGTCCGCTGAAGTTCTTGTTCAACGGCGTAACGGTAAGCTCTGCCTGTTTGCCGCCATACCTCTTCGACACCTGTTGGAGGAACACCTCTTTTTCCGAGAGCCCTTGCGCCACTTTCGCCACGCACGACATGAGGTTCTCGAAGTCAGTGGGCTCCATGCGCTCCTGCATCTCCTCGAAGGTCTCAGTGAAGCTGCTCAGGTCGTTGTCATACATAGTGAATTCCTTTTTCAGCGTGTCGTAAGTCCACAACGTAACGTTGCCGGAGGTCAAAATATTCACGAGACGGCGGTTTTGCTTATCTCCGTCCTCTTTTATTTTGCGCTCCCTCCGGTTGGACATCAGAATGTATGCCACGGCTGCGGCCACGCATACCGCAAGTATGATATTTATTACCCAAAGATATCCCACAAAACTATTTTTTATACTATTACGCTTGCAAAAATAGTTATTTTTTTTGAAATGAGAAAATTTTTTCTGTTTTTTTTCCTAATATTAGCTATTTTATCGTTTTTTTGTGTTAATTTTGCAGCGCAAAGGCATAAATTTTACGATTATGATATTCAAATACGACTTTCTCATCATCGGCGCCGGTGTGGCCGGTATGAGCTACGCCCTGAAAGTGGCACGAGAGAAAAAAGGCACAGTGTGTATGATTTGCAAGACGTCTTTGGACGAGGCCAACACCTCGTTCGCACAAGGAGGCGTGGCATCGGTGACCAACCTGCTTGTGGATAATTTCGACAAGCATATCGAAGACACGATGATTGCCGGCGACTATATCAGCGACCGTGCCGCCGTGGAGCAGGTGGTGCGCAACGCGCCCGAGCAAATCAAGGAGTTGGTGGCATGGGGCGTGAATTTCGACAAGAAGGAGAACGGGGAGTTTGACCTGCACCGTGAGGGCGGCCACTCCGAATTCCGCATCCTCCACCATGCCGACGACACGGGTGCGGAGATACAGCGCGGACTGATGGCTGCCGTGAGGGCCTGCCCCGACATCGAGGTGAAAGAGAACCATTTCGCCGTGGAGATCATCACCCAGCACCACCTCGGCGCAAGGGTGACACGCCGCACACCGGAGATAAACTGCTATGGGGCATACGTGCTCAACCCCGAGACGCAGAAGGTGGACACCTATCTGAGCAAGGTTACGGTGATGTGCACCGGAGGCTGCGGGGCAGTGTATGAGACCACCACCAACCCCGTGATTGCCACCGGCGACGGCGAGGCAATGGTGTATAGGGCAAAAGGAACAGTGGCCGACATGGAGTTTGTGCAGTTCCACCCCACAGCCCTCTACCACCCCGGCGAGACCCACCCGGCATTCCTCATCACGGAGGCCATGAGAGGGTATGGAGGCATCCTCAGACTGCCCAACGGCGAGTCGTTTATGGAGAAATACGACGAGCGGCTCTCGTTGGCTCCCCGCGACATCGTCGCCCGCGCCATAGACAAGGAGATGAAGATACACGGCATCGACCATGTGTGCTTGGACGTTACGCATAAGGATGCGGAGGAGACGAAACACCATTTCCCGAATATCTACGCCAAGTGCAAGTCGATAGGCATCGACATCACCACCGACTATATCCCTGTGCGCCCGGCAGCGCATTATATGTGCGGCGGCATCAAGGTGGACCTCAACGGCTGTTCGAGCATCAACCGCCTCTATGCCATTGGCGAATGCTCTTGCACAGGTCTGCATGGCGGCAACCGCTTGGCGAGCAACTCGCTCATCGAGGCGGTGGTATATGCCGACGCGGCAGCAAAACACAGTCTGGCGCATTTCAATGAATACGACTTCAACGACAAGGTGCCGGAGTGGAATGATGAGGGCACGATGACCAACGAGGAGAAGGTGCTGATCACGCAGAGCATCAAGGAGGTAAACCAGATAATGAGCAATTATGTGGGTATCGTCAGGAGCGACCTGCGCCTGAAACGCGCCTGGGACCGCTTAGACATCATCTACGAGGAGACCGAAGCCCTCTTCAAACGGGTGAAAGCATCTCGCGACATCTGCGAGCTGCGAAATATCATCAACACCGGATACCTTATCACAAGGTGGGCTATAGAGAGGAAGGAATGCCGCGGACTGCACTTCACCATCGACTATCCGCAACATGCATACGACAGAAACTAAACCGTTGAATATGAGGATATTAAAAACAATAACAAAACTTTTTGCCGCTCTCTGTGCGGCGATACTCATGCCGATGAGCGCCAATGCGCAAGGCAGTCTGATGAAACTGAATCCATACGCGAGGATGGCAGTTATAGAGCAGGGCGTCAATAAAGCGATGACCCAAAATGCCGCTACTAAAAATAAAAAAGGTGTGCTCTCTGTCAGACGTTCCGCGGAGACTGCCGCTCCTCAGTCCTCACCGGCAGTAACCGTAATGCTCAAGTCTGCCGACGGCGCTGACGCCCGCAACCTGATACAGGACTGCGGAGGACGGACGCTGTTGAGCCGTGGCAACATCCATATAGCCACGCTACCGATGGCCTCGGTGCTGCAATTGGCTGATAATGACGATATTGTGAGGATAGAGATGTCGCCCCTGCCAAAGGCTTGTACCGACACCACGGCTCTGCTCACGAATGCCCTGCCGGCATACCAAGGCGAGAATATCGACCACGGATACAACGGAGAGGGGGTCATCGTGGGAGTCGCCGACATCGGCTTCGACCTCACGCACCCCAACTTCTATAAAGCCGATATGTCGGAATACCGCATTAAAAGACTTTGGGACATCCTCAGCACCGACACCCTCGGACAGAGAGAAGAGCTGTTTACTGGACACGAATACACCACCGAGGACGACATACTCGCACTCAAGCACTCCTACGACGGAGAGCAGGAGACACACGGCACGCATACCGCCGGAACGGCTGCCGGAGGAGGATACGACACACCATACAGAGGCATCGCCTGGGGAAGCGACATCTGCCTCGTATCGACTGTGGCAAGCGATAACTACGACATGATTGACAGCCTGCGACGTAAACTCCTCGACAACTCATACCTCGGTTCTATCGCCTTCGACTATATCTTCAATTACGCGCAAGAGCAAGGAAAACCCTGTGTGATAAACTATAGCATAGGAAGTCCCGATGACTATGACGAAAGCACATACCTGCAAAAAGAACTCCTCGACTCGCTCACAGGACCGGGAAGAATCATCGTGTCATCAGCAGGAAACAAAGGACATCTGAAAAACTACTTCCATAAGCAAAAAGGCACAGCGTCGATGGGATGCGCAATAAGAAATAGCGACTCAAAAGGTTACTTGGCAGTATTAAAAACCGACACCACGGCCTTCGATATCAGATTAGTAACTTACGGAGACACCTACGACACACTCACGGTGAAAGCCGCTGACGTGCCTATGTATGAGGAAACAGACTCCTTCCTCGTGGTTGGCGACTCCCTCTCTGGGAAACCCTATATAGCAGTGTTTTACGCATACCACTCCGCAATAAACCACGATGACCTCTCTTACGAGATTGCATTATACGCCATCGACAGTACGGCGACAAACTTCGGAGTAACCACACCGATGACAATAGAAATCGTGGGAGAGGAGGCAGATGTGGAATATCATAACTACAGTGGAACGATGACCACCACGGCATACGCACCACACCTCAACGCCGGCGACAACACACACGGTGTCACCATTCCCGCGGCAGCGGAATCGGTAATCGCCGTGGGAGGAACGGCATACAGAGACAGCGTGAGAACCATCGACGGAGGAATGCTCTGCGTGGGATGGGGCAAAAACGGAGAAAGGGCCGTGACATCTTCTATCGGACCGGCATTAAGCGGAAGAATAAAACCCGATGTCATGGCACCGGGACTTAACGTCATTTCATCCTACAGCAGCTACTTTTATGACAATTATCCCAAAAAAGTGGAGGAAAACAGCGTGAAAGTATCTACTGTGAACGGTCGCAAATACCCCTGGACATGCGACAGTGGCACATCAATGGCAGCACCGGTGGTCGCAGGGGCCATAGCCCTGTGGCTACAAGCCTGCCCGACACTCACACCGCAAGATGTGTTCGAGATAATAGCAGAAACCTCCACGCACCCCGACGAAACCCTCGAATATCCCAACAACTACTACGGATACGGACAGATAAACGTGTATGAGGGACTCCTGAAGGCTATAGAAAAGCAAGCCGCCGGAATTACAGAAACTGAAGCCGAGGGCAATGCCAGCACAAGCGACGATTGGTATGACCTGAGAGGAATAAAACTCAATGGCAAACCCACTGGCAAAGGAATATATATCAACAGGGGGAAGTTAAAATTGACAATTGATAATTGACAATTGACAATTATATCGCCGTTCCGGCGATAGCGGCGAAGCCGCCTTCCATTATCCATTATCCATTATTCATTATTCATTATTCATTATTCATTATTCATTAGTCATGCGAATTCTATTATTAACTACCGCCCTCGCTCTCATTGCAGTTGGAGCAGAGGCACAAA
>Ga0065711_1004362_pt1 | contig 36383 bp, 22 predicted proteins | sample Hoacrofraction12_FD_59098 | JGI IMG/M metagenome (GOLD analysis project Ga0065711, IMG submission 59098) | Hoatzin crop microbial communities from Cojedes, Venezuela - Epithelial fraction 12 v2 (version 2) | ecosystem: Host-associated > Birds > Digestive system > Esophagus > Crop | place... | reverse complement strand
GATGGAGTTTCAATGAAAGAACACATTTATCCACATAAACCACGTGCAAATTGATGATCCTACTTGCATTCTACGAAGAGTATGCAAACACGGAAAGCACATGCAAAACTGGGATGAAGTATGCAAGCAACAATATCCATAAACTACTTACAAAGAAAACAATCAGTAATAAGCTGCAGCACAACTTCATCAACACAAAGGTTTGTACCTGAGAAGATTCCTCCCATTACTGTAGCTGAGAAGTTGTAAGTATCCCACTATTGTTCACAGCATTCCCCTTCACCAGTTTCACACAGCGCTACTCCTGTTCCGCCATACGGACACTCGACGTGCACGAAATCCAAGGTGTAGACCATCACCCTGTCTCCTTGCTGCACTAGAGAACTTACTTTAAAAGCCTCTGAAATGGTCTACTGACCACCCCCCTCCCTTATTAACTTCTGAGACACGACGACGCTACAATCTATAAACCTCAGGGCTTCCAACAGTGCACAGAACGATCATTAAGTTCGCTGCTCCTCATCTATCCCTGTAACTGTGTTCCAATATGCAGCTGAGTGCAGCAAAAATATTGTTAGAGGAGTTCACTGGTGAAGATTAGAGTTAGCTGGAAAACCCAGCTGCCACAGTTTATGATTTTCAACAGATTCCATGACAGCCTGCCAGAATTTGCTTTACAAATTGTTCCACGCTGCCGTAAGAACTCCTCCAGAAAATGCCTAGAGGTTGCAAACTCCACCTTCCCTCCACCTGACAGACTGCTCAGGGTGGACACTGAGTAGTCATGAAACTGTGGGGAACTTGGTGAAATGTTACAGAAATTTCCATTTTCCAGAACGTTTGAAAACAACCTGACTTCCACTCTGCTTTGGAAGAAGATCAGTTTCAAAGAATTAACTGCAGATTTTGATTAGTTCAGAGAACATTACAGAATCAGACTCCTTAAGGTTGGAAAAGATCTGCAAGATCAAGTTCAATCGTCATTCTATGTCGTCATTCCTGGTTGTGTGTAAATTACAATAATAAATAACACTTCGAGATGCTCCTTACCAAGCTTGGTGACTAAACAGGGTGTAGATTTGTTAACGTAAATACAGACACAACTGACCACATCTACTCAGAATAAAGAGAAAAATACAAAGAGAAGGGCAGAGCAATGCAGCCATGGCCATGGCAGGAAGGTTTATCTTCTCAAGCCAGTCTTTTATCAATGCAAAAGCACAGAAACTGACCTTTTCATGCGTACCAGGATATAGTAAAGTGAGAAATACACAACATCTAGGTAATCTTCCACTTAGTTTCACAGGCTCAAAATAATCTTATGCAATCCCTTCTCCCCAGTAAGATCTAATTTTAACGGGGTCTTTCCAGTAAAACAAACGCACAAAGAAGCTGTTGGGAGGTTTTGGTACAGAATTACTATGATGTGGGAAAGGTTTAGGCTCACAACACCGTGTTTCAGTGAAATCTCAGCAACTGAAGAGTCCGTTTTACATTTTGAAACACACTGCAATTACCTTTGTAAGAAAAGATATGATTCTAGAAATCTATTCTTAATGAAGACAGTGAAAATAAACACGCTAATACCTCCCAAAGCAGGAAGATTATAAAGAAATAACGCAACTATGTGCCCAGGTAACACACCAGACACATTTACTAATAATCCAGGAGGTGTTCTGATTTTGTTGAAAGAGAGATCCCAAAGCAGAACGCTCACTTTTCACACCCATCGCCCCATTGCTTCAGCTCGGTAACAAATGCTGCACTGCATCATAGGCTCTCGATACAACTTCAAGTACAGGAGGAAGGGTGAGAGAACTCCCAGTTTATTGAGTACTGCAAGAAACTGATAATTTCTATTCAGCCGAAGAGAATTTAAAACTCAAACCAGAGAGCATACACAATTAATTACGTGTGAATATTCAAAGATGTCAGTCGGATGGACCAACGTATATGACGACTTCTGTACACTGAGCTTCTAATCCACAACACAAAGTCAAAAGTATCTCAAGGAGACCCACAGAAATGCCAATGTCGTGCCCACTTTGGATTAATGCCTCTTTCCCAATAAATGCAACCACAAAAAGAAAAATACCACCTGCGGAAGTTTCCCACACAAGAACATATGTGCAACGGAAACATCAAACGCAGCTTTCCCCCAGGCGAACTTTTTGTGAGCACCTACAGTGTTCGGAAAAAGGCTTTGCTGTTTCAGTCGGTAATAATTCGGGTAGGACAGTTGTTAGGTGAAACTTCTGAAAAAAAAACAGATCACAAAGCTTCCATACGGGCAAATAAATAAGCAATTGATGGCTTCTGAGATTTCTTAGTCGCAATATTATTTTATTCATTCACTGTGAGGTATTCTCCATCACATATTTTGCATTCTTTTTCAAGCTAAGATAAAAGGTCTGAAATCTAAAGTAGAAATTCTTCTACAGAAGAAGCTGTGTTGAAAACAGTACTGGCATTATCAAAAATAGTAAGTACTGATTCCCCCCAAAAAAACCCAAACAGTTCAAATGTAAACACCTTTGAACTTAAATGACTCGCTCTTTCTGGAATAATTATTTGCAAAAACAATTCTCAGTTTCCCATGAGGAAAATAATCCTATATTCAGGATTCTACAGAATGAGAATAACAAATTTTCTCACTTGCCCATCTTCGACACAGATACTCTGACAGAACTATAAAATGACAAGCAGAGCCTCTATTCATTTTTAAGCTCACCAAAACACAGAAGAATTTTACTGGTGAAAATATATGGCTCAGTTTCTCTTTGCCAGGGCAGAAATTATGATTATCTGATATAAATAAAATTAGTCCTATTTATTATGAGAAAAACCCTTTACAATGTATTTAAGTTTCACAGCATTCATTCATATATATATATATATTTGGCATTTAAAAAGGCAGTTATTTTGTATGAAAGCTGGGCAACAGAAGTTCATAAGCATGTAGACACTTCACATTAAGTGTGGACACCTAACACTTAATTTTATTATGTTAACAAAACAAATTATTAGCTTAGAAATAATTTGATGCTTCTACTGCCTTACAGATAGAAATACATGTGCTAACTTTAAATCTGCATCTGAACTTTGATGTATCCAGTATACCGAATGGGGTTGAGGTTTACATGTATTTACTTTTGCTAAGGTTTATTCCATCTGCGTCGAAGAAGGATAACTTAGCTTTTGAAGAAGAATAAAGGTGAAAAACAAAGCAGCACAGAGTCAGAGCTGAAGGTGAATTATGTAAGTAAGTGTTCAAAACATCTTTCTTGACAAAATTTAACAAGCAGTATCAGTTAAGGCAGACCTATTTTCCAATGGAATAAATCAGTTCCATATTTACTTTAGCTTTTATGAAAAAGAAATCTGCCTTTCATGATTAAGTCTCTAACTTTCCAATGGCTGGACGCACATGTACAACCCTCAAGAAAAATGGGCGAAAGATGTAAGATTCAGCAGTTATGACTGAAAATATCAATCCATATCCAATTCTTCAGCTACTTACATTTTTGAATGAATTACTATTCTGTAGTTTCTTCATTAGAATAAAAAAACCCCACAACACACCTGAATTCAGCATTTCATGGAATTTTTACATTACGCTTTCTGATACCCTACTGCACGAAGCATTCTATAGAATACAGTCTCTCAATACTCCTCAGGTAGCCAAAGCACTCAAGAAACTTTTTGATCATCCACACCCTAAGTTTTTTTCTCCCTGTTTAATTATCCCATTGCACTCCGCAAACAGAAGGTGTTTTCTTAAAGCACTGGTCAAGCCATTTTGCAAATCTGCTGGCTCCTGCAAGTCCGGACGTAGCAAGCTTTAGTCCATTAGTATGACAGGTAGTGCTCCTACTAACAACTGCTTTTTACTCCCCCTGACAAATGGGCTCTGTGCCGGGGCTGACGTTTGTGTAGTAATCAGGACTGATGGATAGGGACGCCGGCGCTGCCGAAAGTGCCCCCCGTTTTAATGCGAGCGATTTGTCAAATGTGCTGCTATCGCACTGCTGTCAGGCACAGCCAGGAAAGCACTCCGTCATCTTTCCACCGTCCAAGGTCACTTTGGCAGGGACAGGAGAGCTCTCCAATGGAATTTTCATCTTTACGGGCTATGTGAACGGCCTGGTCTGTGTGGCATTTCCATTGTTTTAAGCAGTCCTTAAAACTTCTTGCAAAATGGCCTTGTTAACACACACCAAATTAAAATAGGAAAATAACAGCATGTTGAAGCACAAGTTGCACAGCCAGCTAACAATACAAATTTGGAGTTTCAGAAATGCAGACTTACTGCAAATCCCTGCTTGGCAGGTTCTCACAAGACAGACTTCATTTAAGAATTATTTAACAATCCAAGGACCCTTGCTGCCAGAACACCTTAAAATACAAAGACAACGCCGTATGGAACAATGATTAAAAGATCACAGTGACAAATCTATAAAATATGTCTGTGTATGACCATGAAATTTTGAGTGGAGTCTCCCAAAACAAAAGATACAGCAATACAGAGAAAAGCAGAACCTTTACTCTCTACCATATAAAACGTGGAGAATGGGTAACTATCTCTGCAGTAACTGTCATCTAGGAGCATACTACAACTTTTTTTTTTTGCAGTATAACAGCCTCCAATTCTTAAGCATGCCTTTTTTTTTTTTTTAATGATTTTTCCTCCATTTTTTGTGCCAACACTCAAAAATATAAACACGAGATTTAGATGCTTAGGCATTCTACAAAACAAGTTATCTACACACCTTCAGTCACTTCTCTATCAACGACTAAAAAAATTGAAGAAATTAGTTGGGAACCAACTAATGCAAAAGGCGAGCGCAAAGTTATACCAAAGGCATTTGTGAATTAACAGCCTACTGAAAAAAAAGTCTTTCACAGATCAACCCAGCATACAACAGGTAAGTCATATCATTCCTTCCACTTACAGAAACATAATATGAGTTTGTCCATGAGTCAGAAAACAAATCAACACACACTTGCCTACAACTCCATCCTAAATCTTGAGTATTTACTGACTAAAATCAAAGCCTCTAAGAAAATATCATTCAAGGTAAAAACGCGTAAGATACATAGGGAGAAAATAGCTGTAATAACAGAAAATGAGGTAAATCAAACCTCACTAATCTCTCACCTACTACAAAAACCTGAACGGTGTGGGCAGCCCCGCGCAGCTACATCCACCCAATCCTACTGGCAATTATTTTTGTTTTCAAGGCTTGCAAAGATGAAGGAGTCCAGTTCACAAACACTGCTACTACCACCTTTTTGGCTACGCATTCCCCCAGCGCCCCAGACAAACTGACAACAGCTGAGAAAACCTCTGCTGCTTCAAAGTCACTCTCAACGCTCCTACTCACATCCTAAACTGAGAGCACCACCAAGTTGTTTGATAAAACCTTCACATACTGTAAGTGCATTATCTCTTAACTTGAGTGGGTATTCTATGACTGTAAAGCAAATACACATTTACTGTTTTAGAGACCACAGAAAAACTATTCTCTCCCTTCTACTGCATATCATCACTCCACATCAAGAGAGACACAAGGACTGAGGAACAGGGATGTTGAAAACTCAAGAAACCAAAAAAAGGTAGACATGGCTCATATTTTTTTTTTCAAACCTGATCCAGCCCAAGAATGGCTGTCTCATACAAAACATGTTAAAATCCCACCAGGACATTTGACTAGCACCTCTTTAGAGGTCTCGCACTTTTCTTCCGACCATTTCTTTAATACAGATTTGGATCAGGTAGTGATCTTGACTTGTTGTGAAACATGTAAACATGCCTTCTGCGCCAGGCAGCCTTTGTTTGGCTGCAAACTGTGGCTTGGCATTACTACAAGCATAGAAGGTAATTAATGACTAAATATCTACATAGTTCAGATCATCAAAAACATTCTATTCTAGGTCAAATTTCTGCAAAGCTTCAGAAAAATGTGACAGCAGCATCTAGGAATACAGTCAAGGAAAAATACAATTTCTTGCAAAGGCAGAGCTCGTGCTGTTTCTTTCGCTGAAATCTTGAATCCTCTACATTAGACAGAGTCAGTCATCCTGCAGCCGTGGGTGAAATTTCTGCTTTTCGAAAAGTTCATACCAAAATAGCCAATGTATGAGACTCCAAAAATTACCACTTCTATAGGTATAGCAGGGATGTACAAAATAGCAGAGAGATATCCCAAACCCCGTGTTCCTTTAGAAATCGATATCACCACATAAAAGTCAACCAAACCCTGTGAAACTACAGTAACAATAGGCTTGGGACAGAAAAGAAGAATATCTGTTCTGCTGTACTTCCAGTTGTGGATGCCCAGAAAACATAAAATAAGAAAGGAGCTGAGCTTGAACGAAAAGACTTGAGAAGCAGCACGGCGAAAAAAAATGGAAACAGGAAAATTAACACATAGACAGGTGGGAACTGCAAAAATCTAACTGCAGCAAAGATTAATGAAAATGTGCATTCAGGATGCAGGTGTAACTATGTCCCTCCATCTCCCTGATTTATAGAAATATAGATATGCAAACCCTATGATAAAAACATTTCAAGTTGATCAACTACAACAACGGAAGGCTTTTGCTGGTCTCAGTTTCATCTGTCCAGATCTCTTCTCATGTGAAGGTAAGGGTATCATAACCACTTCTCAAACATCAGCATTTGCCCAGATTATATCTGGACAGTTGTATATCAATATACACCTACACATTATTAACACGTAAGTAAACGCACATGGAAAAAAAACATACAGACAGAATCCTCTGGGGAAAAGAGGGCTTTAGAGACAGAACAGCAACAATTCAAGGTCTAAAAGTTAACAGGTTTCAAACTGTACTTGAAAACGATCTTAAAGAATTTAAGATTCATGATTGCATACAATACCAATCAGCAAAATTAATACCTAATCATACAGAGAAGTAATAAAGAATGTGGGAGCTTTGAAAAAAAGAAAATATTACCACACAAACAAAAATCATCACCATCAAAACAAAAGAGCAATTTCTAACCTACTCTTACACTGGTATCAGGGGAACTCCTTCAGCATTCCTTATCAAATAGTAAGTATTCAGAGACTCCTTCTCCCAGATTCCTTGCTCACGCTGTCCCCTGTACAGGAAGGGATCAACTGAAGCCCTCTAGATCTTCCAGTTTCCTCAGTTAAATGCTTCATCCTGCCTACCAAATATTGAACACAGTCTAGAAATTACCAAATTATTTGGAAAAAGTCAAGCTGAAACAACAAAAATTTACTCTCTAAAAGATAAATGTAAGCACAAACCAAAAATACTAAATTGTAACTCTGTACAAGATGAAGAGTTGAGACATGCTTAAATCTCAGTTCAGGCCATATTTTAGAAGGAACTAGAAAATTACTCAACAAAGAAGAGTTATTAAGCAAGCTAAATAATGGTAAAGTGATAATTACACTGGAGATTTGTCTTAATAAATGAGATGCAAAAGGGTCTTTATTATCCACCCATGTGCATGGAGAATTTAATTAGGTATCACCTATAAATGCTAATATCAGAGCTGCCAATCAATCTCCTGCACAGTCATAGAGGAAACTCCCCAAAATATCCAAAGCAAGTGCCGAAGAACTCTTTGGCTAGAAAATGGTTAACCCAACAGCAGTAGAGAGAGCAGGAATTCCTCAGAGAGCCTAAAGAAAGAGGTGTTTTCGTCTCATTACATCTACCTTCATAATTATAACAAACTCATCAGCCTCTAGATGAATACCACGTATAATCATTTTCCTGCATATTTTCCAAGGCAGGAAACTTAACAAGACATAAATGCTACAGACTAATTTGGGCTATTTGCAGTTCTCATCTCATCTTGAACTGAAATAGTAAGAAAAGAAGTATAGTTAAGTTAAAAATAACTAGACAGAGACTTTTGCTTATTTATTGATTGTAATTCTTGCTCAGAGCCAGGCAAGTAACAGGTTTATACTTTTTTAAAGGAAGGTAAATTTAGAGTGTGGTTAGACTATGGTTTTTAAATAACAAAAAACTAATGCAAATAACTAGAGAAGCTGGCATGCTTCTAATCTACCTAAATGGCAGCCTTCATTAATACATTTTAAAATGCATAAAAATAAAAGAAAAAAAAACCCACAAAACAAACAAACGAAAAATCTGAAAATATTACCCTGCCAAAGATCAATTTCACTTACACTAGCACAAAAAAACAAACTAGAGGATTACACTCCGTGGAACAAAGTCAATCACATATGAAGTACAGTAATAATCAGGAAAATCCTGACCCACCCAGCGAAAGTGGAGCTCAGCCAGAAGCACGTTTCTTGGCAAGGCTCTGTGCCCACTAATTAGAGACTAAACCATTTGGGGAAAGTTACTCTGTGTCCTCAGGAATTGATACAGAGCTGTCCAAATCCACCTACCTCTCCCGAAGTGAAATTGTGTTGTTACACATCTTGGCACGGAGCGGGCTCAGGCAACAGCGGCCAAGGCGAATCAGGAGGCTTACAGCTGACCTGGGGGACACAGGGTGGGTGTGCGCACACACGCACAGCACCTGCTCTGCACTCCCCCCAGAAAGGCAATGTTTTTCTCCATTAGCTGACTGTGCCGGAGAGCCGGCAAAGCTGCCAAATCTTTGCTTCCACAGCAGCGATGCTGTTCCATAGCTCCAGTATGAAGATCACCGAGGGAAGTGATAGTCTGTCCCCTCAATACAGCCATTTTTATTGGCACGTACAGAAAAGGAAACCGGTAAATATCCATGTATCCATTTGACGCCAAACACAAACTTCCTCTTATGTCACAGTCTACCTCCGGTGTCAATACGGAGCTGCAGGGAGGAGAGACACAAGAGTTACCTGGAAGAGTGCACCCAGCACTCACTCGCTCAGACGTGTCTCTGTGTTCCCTGCTTCTCACACTCAAAATGGAATTTCCTTCTGAAGAGTCAGCGTGCGCCGCTCCGGTTCGGGTCACCTGAAGATTTCAAACTAACTCCTGGGAAAAGTGGCACACACTGATCCCATTTTGAAGTAACCGCATTCATACATTTCTGAAGAATCATAGGTTGGAAAAGACCCCCAAGATCATTGGGTCCAACCATCCGCCCCACATCACCACGCCTACTAAACCATACCCATAAAGGCACCAGGGCAGCCGGAGCTCTGCTTCAGCAAGCCTTAAAATCTGGCCTGATAAGGAAACTGGGTCTTAACATACAAAATGGACTGAAATCTCTTTTAATGCTTAAGAAGCATAATGGAGGTCTTTCAGACGCGATATGATTAAACTGTACACGCAAGGAGAATCCCACTTTCTTTTTCTACTTTGCAACTTAAACTTAAATGTCATATATGACAAAAGAAATATTTAAAAACACCCCCCCAAAACCACAAGCAGTATTAACGGATAACTTCTGACAGATAACAATGAGCAAATGCGTATGGATAGATGCAGGTAAAAAGAACTGATGAAATACTTTGTATTTTTTGTCAAAATATCCAAGAAGTTTAACAGAAAACATTAAGTTTCATTTTAAACACTTTTTGGCTTGCCAAAACTGTATAACAAATGTTAAAGACAATACGCAGCTTTGCAAAAATAGCTACTATGGCTGAAGGGCTAAAATTGACCTGAAATAATGGGTTGAAGCCATGCGAGTACAAAGATTTTGTGACTTTTTTTTTCCCCCTAAACCCAAATCCATTAGCCTAGCGGGTGCCTGGCCGTCCTTCCTGTCAGCGTGCCTTACACAGCCTTTGTGCACCGACTGGTATGCCTGACGAGGTCAGAAAAGGAAGGGACCAAAAAGGAAAAAAAAAACCGGAGGAAATCTCTGAGAATATCATAAAACAACCCGAAGTGCTGACTCATGCTGTCACCATACGAAGCTGAAAACTAGGCCACCGCCGTGGAGAAAACGATGGGAAGGCTGAAAATTTCGCTCCCTACAGTAAGGTGCACAATCTGTGTTTGGTAAGCCAGCGCACAAAGGAGGGGCCGGCTTCCCGGCAGCTGGGATAACCGGGTGACTTCTGGCCCGCGGTCCCGGTGCGGGGTGGCTGCCGTTCGCCCTCCCGCCGTGGGAGCCTTGTTCCCGCGCCGGCGGGGAGGACCTCGGGAGATCCCGGTGCCGAGCCTGGGAACACGGACGGTGCGCGGGAGATTTGGGCTGCCCCCCCGACTCTCATCATCTTTTTAGGTATTATTCTGCACTAATCAAGTAAAGCAGACTAATAACTTTCCTATTCAGACATAATTCATTATCCTTATTTACCCAAGCTGGCAAAATTTAGAAAGATTATTCCTTCCAGCCTTTTTAATTACCCAAATTCTACTTGCTTTAAAATACCATCGTCTCCCTTGAGTATTCAGCAGAGCTGAAGATCACCATGGCAATAAGAAAATGGTGCCAATGTTATCCTGGCACTGACTGCCTACAGATCTCAGGAGACCTAGCACAGGAGCAAATTGAGCTCACGTAAAAGCAAGAACTCGCTCTCTCAAACGACTTTAATATACCTTTTATTTTTGCTAATTTGATGTTAAAGAAGTTGAATAGAAACAACCTCAGCAGCTTTCCTAAACAGAAAAACAAAATAGCTGATCTGTTTACTATTTCAAGGTGAAATCCACCTTATACCAAAAAAGCAAGGTCCTACAGTCAGTAGCTGGGTATGTATGAAAGTGTTGCCAGAGCACTGGAGGAAAAAAAAACAACCCGCATGAAAACAAAGTTTGAGAAAAAAAATTCAGGAGTTCTTCAGATCCCTTTAGATGTGAAATCCAGGCATGCGATGAAGCTTTCTCTACAGCCACGACACGCAGAAACGCCGGCGTAACAACGCCCACGTCTGGGGTTGGCTGGTTTGCCTTTTCCTTTTTGATTTCCCTTCCCTAAACCATGTCGGGGAGACACGGGATGCCATTTCTCAGGACTGTGTCAGTAATCTAAGGCCCAACACAACCACACGGAAAAGGGCAGCGACGCAAACGGGATGTGCTGCCGCGACTGCAGCACCGCGCTGAACTTGTAAAGGAGCCAAGGCGCGCGGGAGCGTCTCCGCCAGGCCAAGCCCCACGCAGACAGCCGTGTACAGCAGGACAAACTGCTACGAAGCCACGCAGGTCAAGATACAGACAAAGAGCACCCCCCCCTCAAATTTCCTGTAGTGCCAGTACAACTGCAGGTTTTCTTTTTTATGGTATCAGCCACTGATACCTCAGGTTCTTTTGCAGTCAGCACACGGGGCAGGGAATAGGCTATAGATCATCCCAGTGCCTATACGCACAAAAAGACAAACTAATTCTGTGCTAGTTGAAAGATGCAGCTGAAATTTTCATGAAGAATGAAAATGCTATACTGCAAACACCAAAAGAGGGATTTAACTCCATATAGTGCTGAGGGGGATAATCACTCTGAACTAGCAGACTTCACTGTAGAATAAAAATGCCAATTCTCTCAACTCTCATTTTATAAATCTGGTTTCTGATTTTCACATACCGCTCTCTCCATAGACACGGAGAATAATTTTCCAAGTGGTCAATACAAACCTGCGCTGACATTTTTGTTCAGGAAGTAAATGGAATGTATTAGAATATTGCTTTCCAATGATGTGCCAGTTGCGGCAGTGCTTCCGCTTAAGGCATATTCTGAGGGAGCAAGGAGAAAGAGGACAGCGGGGGAGCCAGCAGCGACTCTTCCACTGCCTGCACTCTGATGGTCACAACGTTGGCAGCCAGCGTACAGAAGCCATATGCAATGCCTGGCTTTTACAGAGTCCGGAGTGCCAAGGATACGCAAATCTTCACTCTGAATCAGATCCTTGCTTCAGTCAGTGTCACTCGTGCCTCTCACAAATGCCAGAGCTGCCAGGGTACAAACTCATTCACAAATTAAACTGCATGTTTTTAAATAAAAAGGCAGGCATTCTAATGCAGATAGGCTTTTTGTTCATGTAGATGAAAGGTTCTTTTCTCGTCAGAACGCAGGGAAGGAGAAAATATTAGAAAACTCTACATATGCCACCACACAATTTACTGATAACTGGATAGCTCTAGTTTAATATACAGGTATCGCAAACACATTGTACAAAACCTGCATTTTAGTACAGGTTTCAAATACCATGTCAAGATCGCACGGAAAGCATTCCAACTTTGCAAAAAGAATACTGCATTTCACAACTTCAGATTAATTTAGACCATCATGAGTATTACCAGTTCCACTAGCGGGGTCGAAAAAGGCTCACTGCTTAGGCAAGCTCACGAGAGCCTTTTAGCAAGACATGTAACACGCTGCACTTGGGGTAAGTATGGCTGGTAAGGGCAACAATTCTGAAGCTCCCATAACGAAAAATAGCGGAGTTTGACATGGAAAATCGTGGAGAGAGACTGTTGCCCTTTGCCAGGCCAGCCATAATTGTCTAAAAGGCCCAATCGCACCCTTCAGCTCACCTGAACTCAGCAGGGCTGCGATTCGCACATCACTGTCACGAGATGCTCAGCTGGTCACCCACACACAAAAAACCCCCAAACCTCAACAACTAATCACCACTTCTTGTTTAATAACAGAATTAGAGATGGGCAGGTTACTTTCCACCCTGAAAATATATGCATTTCACATTAACATCCCTGGAAGCAGCTCTCTCCTGAAGTGTTCAGGATGGACTCTGGAACTGCTCAGTCTGAAACCGCAGTTCCTGCTGTCTGGAACAACGTGGGTGGGAGGCAGGAGGAACACGACAGCTTTCAAACCCCTGGGCCTCCTGACCTTTCCTGAGCAGCTGTTTTCTGAAAAATAACAGAAATATCTGCTGGATTACAGTTAGAACAAAGCTAATCCAGACTCAATTAGCTTCTTGGCTTTTCCCCCATGTGGTATGGCAGTATCAGAAAATTGCCAGAAAGAATTAATTAATTTATAGTTATTTTTAGATACTAAGCTCAACCTTTCAGGTTCCTTGCCTTCCCACAACAAGGGGGATTAGTTCTTCTAAGAAAGTTACTGCAGATGTGACCACAACAAAACCTGTGATCCTAACAAGAACAGATCATCTTGCTTAGCTTAAAAGTCCTCTGCAGACAAAAATTACTCAACCAAGTACACACCAAAGGGCATAATCTAGCTCTTTAAACATAAATGGATGCTGCAGGTTATAGTCCACCGTGCAGAGCATTCATGCATTTTTGTTCTCAATTCTTCATTCAAACCCGCACAACTGAAACCATATCTGGAAAGACATTTTTTGCCATTTGAAATTAAGAACTGTTCCGCAACAGAAGTATACAGCAAAATAACGTTAGCTGCAGCAAGCTCCTTCCAGCAGTCAAAATTTATTTCGGTTTGAAAGGACTAGACTACTCTTTTAGACTTCCATCCTCCTTTTGAGCCAAATTCAAGTAAAATGAAAGTGTTATTGTGTCCAGAGAGGACCAAACTTCCATTCAAAAGAACAATTACTAAGCAGAAGCAGTGACCTTCCATAGTCAGATACACTAGACTGCAACCTTTCTCCTAAGTTGTCAGCCCAGGGTTTAACAACCGACCGCTAAACCTGCGTGAAAGTTACTTCGCACTACTATGTAGTTCTTTACCTCCATGTTTATCTACTTCCACCTTCCCTGAGGGTTTCCCCTAAGCATTGCATTTTTGTTTTACAGATTAAAATGAAAATACTGAATGCTTTATTAGGTTCAGCTCTCTTGTAATCGCATTTGGGCTGAGAGACCAACGTTGTTCGTCAATGTAAAATGCAGCTCTTTGGCAAAAACTTTATTTGCTTGTTGTTTCCCCCTCCACCTCTCTGGCACATGTCAAATGTTTAAACAACACGATCTTGATTGCAGTTTAATGTGAGTACTTAATGTACTAGGTCAGCTTTTGAATGCAAAAACCAAACAAATTGTTTTAAAGCTTTTCTTAAAAATTAGTTTAAGTTCAATCACAATGTATTTAAATGAAAATAAAACTCACGTTTGAAAAAAAAAAAAAACAAAATCCAAAAAAATATAAATCCATGCCAGCACTTTGCAATTTATGTTACATTCTAAAACAGCAATTTTAGATGCATATAAACAAAAATATAGCACTGTAGGTATGAAACTAAGAAGCTGTCATGATACACCTCCTGTAAAAAGGGCCTTCTACTAGCTATATTCCTAACAAGCTGTAGCACTACAGAACATGATCCAGTATGAAATAAGGGTTTCAAATTAGAACTCGGCTGTATCGTAGGAAGTGATGTCTACTGACACATCACAAATGAGCACAGCGGCTGAACCACTCTGTTAGATACGCAAAATAGCATTACCCAAATGGAGTAAGGCTACAGGGTCCAAAGGCAACAGCAGTCGGGTAATTCATGTATTTACTGGTCATTGCTTCCCTGAAAAAAAATGTAGTCTTCAAACGGTCACGTTTCACTCTACTCCCTCTCCTGCGCCTGCAGAATGCAGAATCCAACCCTCCTTACTCTCGGGATGGTCATCACGCACATCTCCTTCAATCACGCAGAAGTCCCGTAACGTTGCCCTTCGTTACAATGCTGTGATTCAAACGGACATCCATTGTTTGTGTACTTCAAAGTACACAGATTAATTAGGAACTGTACCAGTACTGCTAACTTACTGAATTTTTGTTATACCAAGTATGTTCTGAAAGGATGTAGCAAAATTCTGAAAACCAAAATTCAAATAAAGAAATGTAATACATACTCCTTCATTCTGCCTTTATTATTTCAGTCCTACTGATTAGAACAAAGATTCATTCTGAGATTTAGTAGAACAAAATCGTTTTCTAAAGCAAGCACATTTCTGTTAGTAGTCTCTTATACAAATTGTTCATAAGCAAGAAGAAAACCCTTAAGATATTCAGATACTACACCTTATGTAAGCAGGTTGTAATTAGATTATTAACTCAACAATGCACAGATCATACCTTTCCACATACTTGTTCAGCACTTGACGCAACTAGATTTTGACCTACTGCGACACACGAACTCTACCCAATCTAAATCAAGAAGCCGGTGGTTTCAGCAGGGAAAATACTTTGCTGACAAATCAGTTGATTTGGTTCCAGCTATAACACTGACCTACTTGTGTAACATACTGTAAGGCATTTAAATTTCACTACTTCTTGTAAAAGAGAAGACAGCCTATCTATTCCACTATGAAGAAACTGGGTTACTTGTTCCCGATTTTATATTTTCAACGAGCTGATTATCGAGGTGCAATTCTTACAGCATATGAATTCAGGCTTTCTCTTCCCAACGTTCATAGGAAGAATGAACAATTGTGATATTCCATTCTGGGCAGTAATGAATGCAGAAAGACAAGGAGCTACCCAAGCCCTTTTCTCCAAGACCCAGTATTACCAGTATTACCAGTGACAGAAAACAGATCTACGTGCCTGTGCACACCTGAGCAAGCACGCGTGTGTAACAACCGCAAGGCCACACAAACTTAACCGAGGGAATACTGCAAAGATAAATCGATTAACATTTATAGAGTACTCAATCTCAAGCGCTTCTGTAAAGATCTCTCTCTTTCTTGCTTTCTTGGGTTCTGTTATCAAACATGCAGGAGGCATAAATACATAGAGGTAGGACGTAAAAAGCTATTAATGATTGAGCTTTAAGAAAAAGTAGTCCATTTCTCTTCTATCAGACCCTTCTCTACCCTCCCTACTTCTTGGAGGCCAGATCCTAGCTATTCATAATAGAGTGAACCGTTGTACGTACAGGCAACACTATGGTAGAACCAAACACAAACAATTAAGAAAAAAAAAAGAAAAAATGATTACAAACACTGCAATTTCTGATTTCTTAAATAAATAAATAAATGATGGTAAAGTAACTGCCTTGAATAATAATCCCTTTTGTCTGTCTTTAAAAAGAAAAGTATTAGCTAGAAGCATTTAACAAATCATACTAATCCCAACTCAATATGGTATGCACAGCAGCTATCAGAATATTGTTTAGCTGAAAAGTTACACTGACAAGTCCCCTTCAACTCCTCTTGCGATATCCGTTTGAAATCTTCCCCTTTTTGATCCTGTTCTGAAATCAGAAGCAAGTTGCCTCTAGCATTTGGAATTTAGCTGTCAAATAAATCTCCATGAAACACTTAAAAAAAGAAAAAAATCATAGCAGGGCTGCAAAAGTTACATACCGACCTCACTCGCTACTGAAGGCGGAGAGAACCTCTACACGTGGCTTTTTCTACTCCCACCCCATAACTATTAATGCTTCACGTTCCTGTCTACTGCGAACTTGCAAGAAACCACTCCTCTAGTAAGACGTACTATCACTAGGGGTAGTCTACACGGATCAAAATAAGCAACTATCATTCAGCGTGCCAAAGTTTCACTCTCACCACGTCCACCACGTCTTTTCCTCTCACTTGCTTTACATTTCGGTTTGCACTTTTCACACTGTACATTTGGGAGAAAAGGAATAAAGTGCTTTCATGGTTTTGGAAACCAATCACAATATTATGGTATTAATGCAATTAAATAATTAAAAATATAATGATCTTGAGTGAAGAGGTATTTCAATACACCTCTTGGCATAATGATAGCAATTGAAAACCCTTCTAGACTGCAGCCTACTTGGCACTTGCTTATTTATCAACTTACTCATTTCTATTCTGTTTACAGAGTGGAGGTAATGCAGGAAGTCTCATGGGGTTTGGGGTGCTTTTTTTGGGGGTGGGGGGTAGTTCTGGTTGAAGCCCCTCTCCCTGCTTTAACGCGAGGACTCCCACCACACGCTAAAGGACTCGCCGTTACACTGTTCCGGAGAATGAATTGCATTAACCCCTGCCCTTCCCCACTGTACTCGCTGCCCACTGGAAACAACAACAGAATTACTAAAATCCCACACTCTCTAATGGGATGGTAATAGGATTCAGAGGCCATTAGGGTAAAGGCAATCCATATTTTACGGTTTAATAAGCTCTTGCTGAAGATGCTGGATCCCTCTTCAAAGCCAACAATTACTGACTTAGTATTAACAAATCCACAACAACTGTCAAGACTGCAGAATGCATTCGAGATGAAGTCAGCAGCCTATGGTGACAGACTTTAAACTGTGTGTAGAAAAATGAAACAACTTAAATTGAAATAATTTGTAATTTTACACTGATACTGGTTATTACTGTCATTGCAGATTTCTTTAGATGCAAATGTCGTGGTTACTCAAGTCTGCACATAATTCTAGGAGTTCTGTGGTGTTTCTTTTAGAAGGTGAGCACTTCTGTCCCGTTCTAAGCATACACCTCTTGTCACAAAGAACTAAAACAGTGAACACAGAACTATAAGAGACCAGCTGAGTCATGAAATCAAGTTCTCCACACCCACAATCACACAGACTATCTATTACTATTATGATTACAAATAAACAGATTGTCTACTGGGCTGTAGATTCAAAAGATCCCATCATTCTCCAACAGCACGCCTTCAAGTGTAGGGGGTAAAATACTTACTTACTCTGCCCACTCTTCTCTTAACTATTCTTTAAGAACACCGGTTTATATATTTTTGAAAGGTTAATGTGCTGAATATTTTCTTTGGTCCTTTTACGATAGAATCTTCTTATCTATATTTTTGCTACCTCCAGTTATTCCTCATTCTCTTGTGTAACTGGCTGGGGACATAAAGAACAGTCCACAGAAGATCCAACCCACTCCTTACATTCCTGAAACCAAAAAAACGCCTCACTTGGACACCCACCGAAAGCGCTGCCGGATCTAAAACCCCCGCTTCCCACTATTCTTTTGATTCTTTTGTTTAGATTTCTGATGGGGAAAAAGAATCCCCACGAAAAAGGACAGGCTTTTTAGAAGTGATAATTCTGAGAGTCAGTTTGGCCCCTACAGATGTTCACACCGTTCTCAGTGAGGTAGACAAGAGCCACCGTATCCAAGAATTTGGACCACCGCTGTTATACTATAATCACTTCATGCCTAAGAGCTCATAATCACACAAACACAACAGGTAAGCAAAATAAAATGCACGGACATAAACCAACTAAACTCAAAAGCCTGCAGCCATTTCCAGCTGAGGAAACCGATTCCTCACCATTTGCTTTCAATAGCTCTGACAACTTTGCCACATTTTTGAACTTTAATAATTATCCATTTACAGAGGTAATATTTCTCTTTTGTTTATATCAACTTCAGCTGGTCTTCAGTGTTACATAGCTAAACTGTGAGATCAGGCTCTTCAGCATTAATTCCAGCACGTGAAAGAACTCAGTATTAAAGGCCACAGCGTCAAACGCTGAGGGGCCATACCAGTTTCTTCGTGCTTAGAACAGAAAACAAGCAGGCATTCCCCAGGACAGCGGTTCTCCAGATACCAACTGCTTAGAGTAAATCCCTCTACCAGAGTCCAGCAGACTGTCCAAGGGAAACAGAGTTTAGCCTGGTTTTCTTTCTAAAAACGTCATCTTGTCCCACACTTCAGGGAGGTACCTCCTCTGAGTGGGAACTCACCGGCTTACTCAAAAAACCTCACCAGTTCCCTGAAAAACACTGAGGAGGCACGAGCAGGAACGCCAAACCGCCTGTGAGTTTCTCCACAATGGACTGAAAAGAAAGGCTTTTTCCACAAGCCTCCTGCCTTCTCAGCAGCATCCCACCTCAGAAGGTCTGCTGCCAGGGACCCAGGCAACGGAGAATCCAAAACGATTACGTTCAGCTGTGCGAAGGCACTGCATCTAGACCTCTTCCATGCAGACACATCATCCAGTCTTCTCTTCTGAGGTGAAGTCTTCATACACTCAGCTATTGCAAACTGACATACCAGAACCAGGCTGATCTTCAAACTCTTCTGTACTGTTTATGTGGAGAGCCACCAGACTTCAGAGAGGACCGTGCAGATTCACTATTTATCAGAACGTATTAATAATGAATGTAACTGCCTTTTTTTACCTCCACAATTTTTTTTTAAAGCACAAGTTTAATGAACATTTTGAGCTGATAGCATTCCCGCTCGTCCAAAGGTAGGTACACTGAAGTTCGAGCTCCACTTCCACATCATCTGTGCTTTGTCACATCTAATGATTAAAGAACATTTTAAGTACATTCAAAGAACAGTGAGGGAAGAAAAACAGAATGATTCCTGCAACAATTAACTCTGCTTAGCTCACTGTTAAAAAAGTTCCAGACACTATTTTGGAAGATGCCTTCCAGAGTATCTAGGGGGATCACAGAGATTTTTGAAGTGTAGCTTCCAGGCAAGCTAACAGAAATGACTAGAAGCCAAGTAAAAAGGGAATTGATGGCTTAACTAACTCCAGGACAGGAACTGTCCTGTCAGTAGTTTGCAACACGTAACATTAACTACAACATGAACAGAAGAAAGATATCGGAAGCCACACGAATAGCCTCTCTGAAGAGCAAACAAAAAGCATACAAACCAGTCATTTCTAAAGGCCTGTATACACGGATAAATTCAACAGCCTAACTACCTTGCTTATATGACAACATATTTCTCACTGTAACACAGCCTGGCTCCAGAATCAGATTTTTTCGGACCTCAGGTAGCGTGGTTAGGCAGCAACTGTAAGCATCTTCAAAGATACCAAAAGGCACTTGGAACCACAGCGGTGTAAAGAGTGTGCTGAAGCCGCATGAGCACACTCTCCCATGCGAGTATGCCTTAGAAGGACCTATGTTGCAGCACAACCATTTATCAGGTTGAACAACAATTTGCTTGCTATGGATACATACTACCCAGTTTGACTTTTTAAGGACTACTGTGCTTTCTTTTTGGACTAAAGGTGGAAAACATCCCATCAGCGGTTGGTGAATTCATGTTTGGTGAGTATGAGTAAGTTTTAGAAGTGTTTCATTTTCTCTTCACAAATTTCTTACAAAGATGAGAAAAAATATGTTAGTAAAAAGAAATAAATCCCCACAATCCAGACAGTACTGAAACGACACGTTCCCAGTGGGTGCCATCATGGAATCACCTCTGTGAACCAACAGGTACCTGAACTGTTGCTAGCAGAACGCCCCCAGAGTAACACAGCTTATTATTCCTGTGTTCACTGCAGTGGACTTAGAGTCCAGTATCTTTTTGGTCTGATACTGACTGAAAAAAAAAAAAAAATCAGTTCCATAATGTAGTGACCCAGTATTATCATTCTCCTCCAGCAACAACGGAAATATAAACCAACGTACTCGCATATCTTCCAGACTCAGTAAACATGTTAAAACACCTGCTTTTTCATTCAGCTACCTCACAGACTTCTGTTGTTCAGAATGGTCCGGGTTGATTTTTTTCCAATACACAGTTCAACATTCTGCACCCAAACCACAATAATTGTGAAACAAACAAATAAAGAATAGATTAGACACCCCGCACACCCTGCTTGCCTGCTCTAACGCCCTTCTCCTGAAAGGACCGTATCAGTGTTAACTCACCCTTCATCTGTAACGCCCTTTCCTACCTTTCTCAACTACTCTTCTGTACACAATTATAGCTGTTTTGAATTTTGATGTTAGATCTTATAAACCACCACTAAAACCACAAACCTCCTTTCCGCTTGCAGCATAAATTAGAATTCAAATAAACACCTTCAGAGATAAAAGCTCTTCATTTGTTTAGTTTCCCTCCCCAAAAAAACAAACCAAAATCAAGTCATGGACTAATAAAACAAAAAAATCCAAACTCGCAGCTTATAATACGAAACTATCAAAACTATCAAAACATTTTTAAAAAGAAAACAGAACCTTCAACCATACATGACCAGTTTATTCAGAGAATTTCATTTTAGAAGGGGGTGACCAAGGACAACAAAACAATTAATTTGTTAAGGCTGGCCAAGGCTAACTGTGAAAACATGAAAAGAAAATGTGCTCCCTGCACTGTAGTCCTGATTCGCTTTGCATTTGACATATGCTGTCTCAAAAGACCATTTTAATTTTTATTTCAATCATTCTAAAAAGCCCTCTCAAAAAAGGTAGTAAGGAGAGGCAATATAATGAACCATAATACAATAATCATGGTTTGGATTTCTGTCAAGATTCTTAGAACGTAAATGAGCATTTATCAGGAATTTGCTCTAAACAAGTCCTTCACACTCATTTCCGCACCCAGACAGACATGTTTCTCTTTCATTCAGCTCTGATTAATTACTTCACTTCCAAATTTCATTAGAAACATATTCATCCTTTCTAGGTAGCAACATCTGATACACTGCATCTCCAAGTCTCGTATTAGAAAAACAGAACATGTGCCCATTCCTTACATTCTACTGACCTCTAGAGACTGTATGTATATATGTATAGCACATATACATTATTTATGTGCATGAACACATACTGGAGCAATGTCACAATAGATTGACTCTAGAAAGATCTGCATGCACTATCTGATGTTACAATTTTTACCCTAATTGCAAATTGTTCTTAGAAACATTTCCTCTCCTGCGTGTTCTAGACATGAAGAACCTCTTGATATTTTTTCCCCTTTCCTCTCTGTGCCCTTCCAACCCAAACGCACCAAAGCCTTCTTTATCTGTTATGCACAGAATTAAGCTACGAGCATGAATATCAACTTAAATATTGAGATAATCCTGGTTTCGTTTAAGCATGAATGCCTGGCGAGGAGGGAATGCCACATAACCAGAAGCTCCTGGTTATTGAAAAATAGGCATTACTGTCTGTAGGGAGAGAAGTCTCTCGCAACTCCGTATCGACACTTCTTCCCCCACCAAACGATAACATCTTGCAGCAGCTTCCTTGCCTCCCTTTTGCTGCCAGGGAGAAAACTGTACAAAAGCCTGCGTTGGGCTTGACATTTAGACCAAACAGAAAGGGCTGAAGGAGTTGAATTTGTCAGCTAAAACCTATTCAAAAAAGACATTAATCCAATAATAAAGAGAAACGAGGGGACCAGAAAAGACTGTGTTCCTCCATAACAACGTTAGCATAACCATCACTGTTAGGAGCCATTACTGGGTAATACTGTGTGGTCAAGTACAACAAAAAGCACCACACAAATATATATGAAATACCATGGACAATTTTAAAGGCACATTTTCCAACTGAAAATACTTTGTATTAAGTTTTGTATCAAAATGCCCAGAAAATATACAAGGGGTTTGGAAACACTGCTAATCTTTCACAGAGAAGGACCACTCCTAAGATACTTTAATATGACATCACCCTGTGGAATCTCACAGCAAAGATAAGTCTAGGAGAATGATCTACAAAAATGTTCTACTTCAAAAAGCTTTAGCTAAAAAGTTTAGCTTTAGCTAAAACGCTTTTTAGCCTCTTTTTTTTGCCTTTTTTTTTAACTTTGGGTGGTGGGGGGATAAAGCTTAATGCAACATTTTACACGGCTATAATACCATTGCACACGGTAACAGAATAGAAATTTTATTTGATTTGGAATCAGCCATGAGCTACAGGTTGAATTTTATTAAATCAATATAAGCTACAGATAGCAACCGAACTCTGTATCGTTCAAAAACTGCATGCATAGAGTAAGAACTGCATTAGCCACATATATTTTACACAATGCAGCTAAAAGAGAACTTACACCCACTACTTCAAATTATTCAAGAGTTACTTCATCATAAATGAGGAAAATATATACATCCCTGTCTTTTCCTTTAGAAGTAACATCCTTAAGATAACTTTATTGCCAAATCCTACTTCTATCTTTTTGAAATTATTTTTATTCCCCTTACATCAAATTTTAATGAAACTATCACAGCAATGGAACAAATTATATAGACGCATTTGAAACAAGCTTCCCCAATCAGTCATTAAATCATTATCATCTGCAGTACATTCTCCTACGAACACATCACGGCTTTACATTTCAGCAACTTACTGCAAACTCCTAGACATCCCTTCCTCCTGTGTTCCAATACTGTGAGACTAGCTATGGATTTTTCAATTCAAAATGGGCCTAAATTAAAATACAGATCCAGATTTGTGTGTTTGCTTATACACACATAAGCATCGACAGACAAACCCAGGAATGCGATATCGCTGCTACTGAGACAGGTGCCACTAGACCCAATTGTGGCCAGAATTATTTACCCTGTTCAGCTATTCCGAGCTTTTCATAGCGTACTCGTAAATAGAATTCCACTACACAAGCAAGCTTACTTTTCTCTTCATGACTTTGAGAACTGAGAAATACAAAGATAAAAGTTTATTCCTTAGGGCTATATTGTGTCATAAGCCTTTAAACTGAATTTGCCAGTGTTTTCAACAGGGAATTCTCTTTAGAAACTGATGACATATTACGATCTTTTAAACTAAATTACGTACCATTTCATTGAACTGACAAGTCTGAAAGTAAACTGCACTACGGAAGGTACAAGAACATCATTCTGGTAATATTCTCTCACTGGTAACAGTCAGGCTTATTTTTCTGAATGACACAGAACTGTAAAAATGTAAAAGAGCTCACGAACTGCTGGCCATGCCCAGCTGAGACGCACAATGCTCAGTATCAACCACTAACTGTCTCAAAAGCCCTGGGAACTTCTAAGTTCGAGACAAAAAACCCACAAAAAACTACACGCGACTCTGATAAATACGTATCATACTCCTGAAACATAGGGAGACTTCACTTCTTCCGCATATAAAGTATGCAAAGAGTTTTATGAAAGTTAAGGAATTACCTTACTATGTACACAGCCATACGCACACAAAAATTCAACAATAAATTACAGAAGCAGAAGATTAAGGAAAACCCCTACTGGCAAGAGTAAATCTGTATGGGAAAATAAATCAACCTAAAGCTTGTCAGATTAAAGAACTTTTGGTGAGCACAACTGTAAAAAAACACAAAAATACTAAAACCAAACTACAATAAATAATGCAATGCCAATGACATGGGAGATGACTGCAGAGATCTGCCACATATTTTTCTATCTGCATTTTTTCCGATTATAAGCAGAAGCTGAAATCTTCTTAAAGAGTAAGCAGCAAACTAAATAAAGCCAGGCTGCTATGCATTATAAAATTCAGAGAAACACTTTAATTTTAATTCTAAAACCTCTAAAAGGTCTTCAACTAACTCTTGTTTTTCCTTGTTTATTTAAGGCACAAACAGGTACAAACCAGCTGAACGCAGAGAGATCACACTTTCATTATGACCAGCCTAAGTTGGTATGTTTACCCTACTTTACACGAAAAGCTAGGATTAAAAAAACACCCCAACACACATTAGTGTTTTGAATTTGAAATCGGTTGTGGTTGACTATCATCTCCAAAAATAAATATTCCCACAGATAGAGGTCAGTGCTTGCCTGAAATTGCATCAGTTAGTGCCTGTATACTAGAAACCTCGACTCCTTTGGGAATGCTTTATTATTTTCTCAGATTAATTAATAAGCCAGTAGTTTTAGCACAGGCCGTCACAGTTTTCTATCCACGCGTTTGCCATTGGCTACTCTAGAATTGATTGATCTGAGACTTATCACAGGATTTCTCTCACAATTCAAGCACATACGAAGATGGTAACTCACAATTGTTCACAGCTAGAAAAAATAATGCACAAATTAAAAAAATACCATACAAATTAAGAAAGAGGGGGTTTTTTTGCTTTTAATTATGTGTTGATCTGATAAGCTCTTACTGTTCTCAAAGGAAAGCAACTTCACTGCACTGGAATTCTAATTTTGAGGTTGCATGCATTTCATTTCTTAATTTATAATTAAACATTTGTATTTTGTGAATGTAATTAACAAAAAAAGCCCCAAAATTTTCGGGATATTCCTTCAGCCCCTCCTCTGAGAAAACATGCACGTGAAACAATGTTAATACTAGTGATCAAATGTTAGGAGTGGCAAGTAAAAACTAAAAACCTTAAAAAAAAGACAAGACGACAGTTGTCTCCACATGTGTCTCATTTCAGCACATGCACCTCTTCAGATTTTCTAACCGAACAGAACCTAGAATGATGATGTAAAAAATTATTGACCTCGTATTATTAAACTACCAGCAGCCTGTATAGCCATTCGCCTTGAGATTTTTCTTTGGCTTTTGTAATCTCACTGCATTTCTTTTTCTCTATGAAGTAATCTTTACTTTGCTCTCCAGCAACATCTACTGGAACATCAGTAAAATGCTGCTATTTACATTAATCGCCCATTTAACACCTAGTAGGGCAGAGTTAGCAAACGCCCAAAGGAGAGACAAACCATCTGCAACTCTGACCCTGCATTCTGGGCTCAAACAGATCAAGTCAGCTTATCTTCAACCTCCTCGTTTTCTGCCACTTCATAAGGAACAAATTCTTTATGACTAATTCATATCAGAAGTCATCTACCATTTACACTTAGATGTATTTATTTACGCCATGAGATATCATTTCAAATACCACGTTATATCCAGGACTTCCATTTTTGTCAGACAAGTTACTCTTAATTTCAGTTTCACCCAGTATGTGCTTCAACTAATCTGAAGCATAAAAAGAGCTTGGAAGGACATACAGAAACATTTTGAATGGTGAAAGGGAGGTGTAATGGCAATTCCAGTGCCCAGTAGTAAACAATAACAAGTCCAGCAAAACTACAGTTAAAAAGTAAAAATATCCACTGCAAATCAGTGAAACATTCACAGGTTCTTCTGTCTGATTTTAAGTCCTCGGGGAAAAAACCCTGTCCCTTGACACGAGGATGAACACACGTGATCGATCACGGCCGCAGACAGCAGCAGTAGGGGGTGAGGCCCCTCGCCGCGGCCCGGCGGGAGAGCAGGCGTCCCCATCCCCGGGGGCTCGGTGCCCCGCAGCTGCGCGGTGCCTTGGCTCTGCCCATCTCGCAGCAGCAGCCACCGCAACCGCGCACGGAAAGCGCGGCCACGCAACCGTGCGAGGGCCGCGGGGCCAACTCGCAGCGAGGCAGAACTTCTGGAGGAAACACGCTCGTTCCTACGCGCAGCGCGCTCATTCGCAGGTCCGCAGCGTTAAAATCTACCCAGCAAACCACGCGTACTCTGTGACAGCTCCTAAAGTTGGCTTCTCATGGCTCCGCTTCCCGAGCCGGTTAATTAGTACTCTACTTTTACAAATAACTCTGATGGCTGCAGCGTTATTTGCTTTCCTTTAAATCCCCAATAACGGTCTAACTGTCCTGGCGCGCCTGTTCACTTTTCAGTGTGACAATGAAATTCAGAACAGCACTGCTGCTCGCAATCCCTTCCTTCTATTCAGAGCCTTCGTTTGCTCGTACAGAGAGCGACTGTAAAATGTAAGCGCAGAAACGCAGGGAGGGAAAAAAAGGCACCAAAGCCAGCGAAGACCAGAAACAGAAGCCCCGACAGCTAAATATTCCAGTTGGGAATGAACAGCACTTATCGGCACGTAACGTTTTAAAAGTAACCACAATTATTTTTGCCTCTGGAATCCCTACAGAGCCTTTTCACATAGAGTATTTTTACAGAGAACAAAAGGGCACCTCTCCCCAAACCACCAACACTTTAAGCTGTATCATTTTATATTGACACAGGACTCAAGTTCATAGGCTTTGCCCGATAAATCAGCCCCTCTCCATAACTGTTAAACAGAAAGCCCTGTATTGTAAGCCAAGTGCACTCGTGGACAGCACTTTCAGAGTTAACTCCATTTGACAACTGACATAAATCCATTATTCTAATTCGGTGATTGCTTTACTAAACACAGATGCAGTTTATGAGTTTAAGTCACGTATTTCATTCAGGATGCTACTTAATCTCAATTTACAAAACATAAACACAAAATAGGTTTTACAGTATGTGTAAAAGGGTATAGCTATTCATCCGACGAAATGCCAGGCAAACAGACCGTATTCACCTAGACCTAAACTCGATGCTAGATTTTACCTCACTAAATAAACAGTAAATAAGTACAATTAATTTTTAGTTCAGCTCTTGCAACCAGATTGCAGAATGCCAAGCTCCTCGAGGGTTACAAGACTCAAAAGCTTTTCTCATACCGAGATTTAAGCACTGAATTTAACCTTAAGCAAAGTCCAGCTTTCACAAAAGCTCATTCTCGGATTTATTTTGCTACAGAGAAAAAGGGGGGGGTGTCGGGGAGGGGACACACACACACAATCATTCAGCATGAATACGGCATCTTCACAAACCCATTTCTAATTCAATTTATAGCACATACTTTGCATCTTAAACAAAAGGAATCCGATACAACACCGACGCTGCCTCTCGCTGCAGTTACTTGCCTCAGTTACAGAAGGCTGAAAATCTACCGCTCTGACCAAGGCACTCCATAAAACATTCGGATTCAGGCACTTCTTACCTGCCTCAGTTGAAGGCTTCCTTCCCTTGTTAGCAGTATGAAGCATCCTCCAGCCTTCCCAATCCTCAGCACCAGCCTCAAATTGCACCGCTAAGTCCCTTTTTTGCAAGAAAATGCTTATTGAAAGTGATTAGTTTTTGTTGTCCCTTTCAAGTCCCTCCTGCGGGAAAGAGCAGGGGAGCGATGTGACACCACCTTTTAATCTTTCGCCAGAGTGAAAAGGCAGAAAAGGAGCGCTCGATCAAACTGAGCTTCACACATGACTAAAACTCGCCGGAGAGGCTGCGAGCTCTGGCTAAAGCACCACTAGGCGTAAGTGTAAGAACAGAGAAGAGGGGAGAGTCAATGAAATGTGACAACGTATGTGCATCAAAGACGGGGAAAGAGGGAGAGAACAATGAGAGAGAGATCGAGACAGCAACGAGAGAAGGAGAAAGAATGAGAATGCGAGGCAGAATAAGCACGAAGGGAAGACAGGAGAGTTCTGAAGCGAAGAATTCGCAGAATAAAGCCAACGTGTCTGGCAGCTTCTGTTTTTATCTCAGTGAGCATGACATACTGCCTCTCTCATTTAGCAACACATTCTTGTCTCTTCCAGGTTTGAAAACTGAGATAATCACAATGTGTGCCTGCTTTCGCCCGGCTGCCACACTGTGTGCAGTATACCTGAGACTCCCCTCAACCACCTCCCAGAGACGCGCTTATGTGCCATTAAGTTCATATATTCATTAGGAAAGACGCCTCCCCCCACCCCCAAAAACCAGGAGCTGCTGATTTCTACATCAATTTACAGTATAGTTTCACTGGCAGATGGAATTCTACTTATAACTACTAACAAACTGCCACTGATAAACAAATGACTGAACAAATGTTTAATGTTGATAACCGAGTTTTCATAGCAACAAAACATATTAGCATTGATAAATCTGTGGTTTTTTAAAAAAAGAATTATTATTACAGACACTTGCTTCTATTTATCTTGTTATTTCTATATGAAGTTGCACTAAGTAGTAAAAGAAAAAGCGGGACCCAGAACTAACATTTCTAAAGGCATCCATCAGAGAAATGGTCAGACTTCCAACTTTTTTTTTTTTTGAATCATTACAAGCTAAAACCTAAATTTAATATTTCAAATTTGATTCTAAATTCCTACCCATTTAGAAAAGCTCCACACACTGAGTCTTTGTAGACATAGGGTTCATTTTCATGCAAGATGGGGGTGGTGTGTGGGGGAGGTTTGATTTTTGTTTGGCTTGATGTTCTTCTCTAATCATTTGTAACATTAGGACAGCTTTTATAATTTGCTTTGTTTGTACCTTTTTAAGGTAAAGGCAAATAGGCTTTTAGGCAGCTGGCAACTGGTCTGCTGGCCAGGAGGCATACTACTTGCCTGCAGAACCAACACAAGTCCACAACCAGACTTGGCTATTACATGGGGCTGTACGGTTAAGAGGGCAGCAGAAACGTAAACAGATCTGAAACAGAACACGTATTTTCCCTCTGCTGCAGCATCCTATCTGGGCCTCCCCTGCGATCCTAGCATCTCAGCTCTACTAGGGAGAAGGAGGGACTGTGTCAGTGACATTAGACTCTGGAAGCCCGGATCTAGATCTCAACTGTACAGCCTACTCCTGTGTTGGTTTGTGCAAGCCACACAGTGCTACGTTTAGGCATCTGTCTCTCGAGGTACCTAGCGAGCTCAAAAAAATGCTTTAACAGCTCTGCACAACTCGGCAGCCTCTTTTGTAAGGACTTCCCAGTTCCAGAGAGGAGGGTACGAAGATGAGTTCGTGAATGATTATCAGGGAATCGGCGGCCAGTTCCAACACCAAGTACTTACATAGCATTATCGTACCACAAATTTTAGGAGAATTGATGTTAACATTCTACGAATGTTAACCTCCAGAATCCCACCACAAGCCATCACAGCAAGGTTTGCACACACAGAATCCAGTTCTCATATTCATAAAGTAAAACTTGAAGAACAACTTGTTAAGCTTGCAAACCGTCCCAAACCCCATGCTTCTTGCCACATTTGCAATTGCTTCAGTGTTTCAGCTTATTTTCTGTCCCCAGGGGACTGGCAATACACATATATAAATATGGATCCATTAAAATCAGATTCTCGCTAATCTTCTTGAGCAACCTTCATCACATGAGCTTAGAGTAAAATTTAGCATAAGGAGACAAATATTCATAAGAACACTGGGCTTTTAAACCTCTCTCCGTATGTGTATCAACATGGCATCGGCCTGACCACGCAAAGGAGCATTTTGTGTGATTTTTTACATCAAGTATTTCTCCTTGCTCTGCTGGTGTAAGGAATCCAATTGCAGCAGCTTTAAAGGCCTCCTGTTTTCTCTTCCAGACATGAAGAAAATCACCACCACCTGAAGATTCAGGGGGACAGGAGAAAGAAGAGAGATCCATGTGTTCACTTGTTGAAAATTTTTCTGGAGTATTATTAGTAAACAGTCTAATGGGAGACCCTAGCTACCTTACAAAAAATAATACAAAGGAAGACCCCAGTTCCTGCAAGAAGCTCACTCTGCCTAGGCAGTGCGTGCATAAGCACATGCCCGTGCACCCCAAACTTCGAATGAGTAACAATAAAAATTAGGGAAGAGACCTTTCCTATCTCCTTCCCATTCCATTTCGTGTTATCTCGCCCTTATTGGTAACTTGCTTTTCTCATGGAAGTCTCGATGAGCAGGTTCCACGTATCTTACAATGCACTACATTATATTTATGACAACAATTTTCAAAAAACGCAAACATATACGTACATACTTCTACAAGTATTTATTCATTCTCGTGTGCTTGTCCACAAACTCACAATGCAATCAAAACCCTGTATTTACATCCAAGGTCAACAAAACACTCGAAAAGAGGCACTCAGTTTGTTTGTTTGTTTTCATGAAAGATACAAGATTGTGTGGCTAAAACGAAACATAAGCTTACATACGATACTAAATAAATTCTTTTCTACAAGAACTGACCTTGAGTTTGAACTAAAGGCGTTTGGACACTGAACTGCTGGAGTCCTGACAGCTCCAGTGAGCAAAGTAAGTTATTCTCCTACGGAAGTAAGTTATTCAATAAATCAGCCACATTTCTGTGGGACAGGCTAGGTCTCTGACTAACAGCAATGCAAAAAATTATATTTTACTGCCCTTAAATACGCTTCCACTTAAGCTTCCTCAAGCAGTACTCCAGCAGCACACCAGCACCACACCATAGAACGTTACGAAATAACCACGCAATGAAACGTACTAGCGATGCCATGTTGTTTAGAGATACAAATGACTGATTTCCAGCCCATTTTTCACACTTTCACCATTACAGAGAAAATAACTAATCAGTGCTTTCCCTCAACGTTACCTGGGGAAGCCAAGTCAAGTTTAATCACAGAAAACCTCTTCCTCCCTTACTTTTCTACTCTACTAGAAATCTGGATCGTTCTTCTGTTTGGTTTAGGTCTAGGATTCCACCAGCCTGCACGCAAACACACACTCCACGTCTGAGACTTAAAAACTTGCCTAGTAATACAACAGTGAAGAACATTCACCACACCGCGTTGTTTCCATGATGCTGAGTCCCCCTCCCCACAACCCCTAGCCAGGAAAACGCATTGGCAGTGTTGGATAGAACACAGAGCGTCGTGACAGCAAGTTACGGGAAAAGCAAGTGGCAAAGCACTCCAAAAGTACTCGTGCCTGTTAAAGGGACGGCTGGCCAGAAATACTCATTGACTGCACATCCTTCGGAGCGAAATGAAAGCCTCTGGCTACGCAAAAGAGCGAACGACTGCTTTCTCTTACCAATATCCTTCTGTACTTTACATCTAGCAAAGACTTTTTCTTTGCCTGTTCTCTAGTTGGATGGCACGAACAGAGAACTAATTTTTCCAACCTCTTGTTTCTGTTTCAGACCTGAACAAAGACTGTGTCTGAAAGCATTTTCTTTTTTTTTTTTTTTCCAGTTGTATTGGTTGGTTTAATAAAAACATACCACCCTTTTCCCCACAAACCTTGTTTCAATAATACCTCTGGATCTTTCTCTTACACCACAACCACTATAAAAGTTGAACGGCACTGCGAGGCCCTTCATCCCTCCCCAACCACCATTCCCTAGACTGCGATCTGTTCTCAGCTCCGAGGAAATACAACAGAGTAGCACAAGCCCTAGAACAGAGCAGAAAATCCCTCGTGTCTTATACTGCCTATACTTAACTTCCCAGCATCCAATTTACGACAAGAAATGAAATTGGCACAGTAAAAGAAGCGTCACGGTCAGACATAATCTTACTGGTGAGAGGCGCAAGTTCAAGACCTTGCACGAACATGAGCTACGTGTAGCACCCGGCCAGGGTGAAGGGAGAAAACGTTATGCTATTGCTGGTATGAATTATAAAACCACTTAAATACTGCTTTTTGAGCATAACTGAATGCATGTGATAGCATCATTATAAATTAAAATTGTTTATGACCTCCATTTGGTCCAAACACTACAACCTTACTCACTATATGCATGGCTGAACAAATTTATCTGTGACTGCTGGTGTTAAACGATAGAAGAAATAGCCAAGTGTCATGCAAAGGAAACAAAGAGAAAATACCAGCAGAAGCTTCTCCAGTAGAAGCAGCTTGTAACTTGGCTCTGAGTCATACAAATCTCTTAACGGTTACCGAAAATAATCTTTGATTCTTATCATTGTCAACTCAGTAAGTGATAACAACTAATACCTAGGCTGTTATTTGTTTATATAGCTAATTTTTACTTTTCTCTATTTCATAAAATAAGTGTTAATATATTATGAAATCAGCCATTTCATGAATGAATGGAAATCAGTATGTTTACAGTTCTTCTGTCAAGCAAAACTTACAAAATAGGAGATAATCAGTATGTTCCCGGTTATTTGGGAATACTAATTCCAAAGGACATACAATTACCCCCTCCCCCCACTCTACTTACTTGTAAAACCATAAGAGGAATATGCATTAAAATGACATTTCAAAATTTAGACCTTTACGGCACCAACTCGTACTACTGTCTGCCTGGTACCTTTCCGTTTAGAATTCTTCCTCCAACCGCAGCTCGGAACACAGCCACACAAGCTAAGGCCTCCGAGACTGCCAGCAGCACGTCAAACCATTCCTGAGGTCTCTCCCACGGAAGATTTACATTTTTTTTAAAAACAGCAGTAAACTGATTACCTGCATCTGTGCTCAAATGGCAGGCAGTTCAGGTGAACCTCCTGTGCCTCAATTAACCTTAGGGATGGAAAGCATAACTGCCCTAACAAGGCGCAGGTTTGCCTGCCAGGATTTCTTCCCGTAAGGTGGGCCGAGAGCTCCTTCACACTGCACACATCTCTTCTGCTTGCAAAGACAAAGGCCAGCTTCCAGGAGAGAGCTGCAGCGCTTGTAAAGGATTCTCTTCACTACTAGATAATTTAAGTTCTCTACATGAAGTACAAATCTACCCTGAGTCAACAGAGTACACAGCTTCACCAAGTGTACAATTTATTTTAGAGTACTGGGCAGCACACTTAAAAACTGAACAAAGCCGAGTTTTACTGCCCAGTCCTCTGAATTAATATGCAACATTCATGCCTTAAGTACACCCTTGAGCATTCAGTACTTCTCTGAGCCACAGCTCTGAAGATGTGTTGGTTTCCTATGCACTAACTTGACCTATATTCAGGCTGACTTCTATTCCGAGATTATTTCTGCTGTGAATTCAATTTCAGATGCTACACACATGGCTTTGCTACACCTAGGATACAGATGCCAAGAAGCAGAAGGATGCCAACAAATTAAAAGGCCACCGCTGTCGTTCCCCAATAACCAGGGCTCATCAAAACCCATGCTTTTCTGTGAGCTGATCTCAGCACAAGCACGCTTCCTTGATAATGTGCAAGCACAGAACCAAGTCTTGAAACCTCCTTAAATTATTTGTTGTTATGCCAGAGTCCAAAGACCTGCTGACTTGCTTGGAGCTGAGCTTGATCTGTGCCATGTGCCGAGGATGCCCAAAACTCTTTCAACTGGGAAAGGCTTCCCCAAGAAGGGAAAATGAGCTTGCAAGAGATGACCACAAAATGAAGGGAAAAAGAAAAGAAAAGGAAAAAATATTAAAGAACAAAATTCCAAGACCAAAACAGAAGAATGGCTCTCCACCTCCAATACAGGGCACAGTAGAGGAAATAGGGAGTAGGGACAAAGCTCTCACTTTTTAACAGTTTCTCCTGTTTACTCATGTCCTGATCCACAATTTTTGCACCAAAACTCCAGTTTTCTCATTTATAGTGCAAAGGTTTTACAGGATTACACCTTGTCTTACTAGTAACACCTGACCGTTAAATGCTTCGAACTGCTGCATGTAATGATCAAGTGGAATAGTCATGTACTATAACAGAGCACCTAAAATTCCACTCATCTCATGAAACAAAATTGTAAAGCCCTCCACGGCTGCTAGGTGACCCGCCAGAGCCCTAGAGAATTCTGAAGACTCCCACTTCTGCACATTCATACCAGAGCCATAACAAACAAGTTAACTTTACACCAGCAGATACCACAGTAGTGCCGATCTAAGAAACGCTGGAGAGACTGCCATACAAGCAACGCCGTAAAAACAGAACGTAAAATCAGCTGCACAATCCCTACTCACAGCCTCCATATGCGTGGAGCCCTGCTTCTGAGTCAAGAGGTTTTTTTATCAAACAGTTTCATGCTGCATCTATACCATGACTCAAGCGAACGAGTAGGTAAGGAAAAGGGTGGGTAGTTTCAAGAAAGTCTGGCTTACTCTCCGTCTGTTGTGGTTCAGAACAGAGTAAAATTCCACCAAGGAGGCTTGATGTGGCATATAAACGCGCCCGTAAAACACGTTTCTTGGCATGCTGTCAGCTCTCGTCAGACATAGGATATTGGTTTTGATGAACCTTTGGTATGAACCAGAACAGCTGCTCCTGTCTTTATCCCTGTCACACCACGAGCAGAGAATGCACAGTGAAGCAAAAGACTGAAAAAAAAATTTGGTAAATGTAAAGTACTGATTAGAATGTTGAGAACAGCAAGAACTTGACATGATTGACTCCTGAGAACTTTAAGATGTAGCATTTTAAGTAAATCGTTAAAAAGTGACAGAAGTGTTCAAAAAAGCATATGTATATTAAAAGTTCTATAAAGAGAGAAGATGACATCACATTAAAAATGATTAAAACTTGAAAAAAAATAAATGCACATTTTAGTTTTGGTTTTAAGGCAACTGTTTCACAGTTCTGAAACGCAACTAGATCACATTATAAACAGCAAGAGGTGGCTTTTTAGGTATGTTCATTCTTTTAAAAATATCCGTCCATAATAAGTAACTTGATGTATTTGAAAAGAAACAAAAATTAACAATAACATGCAATCTTTTTTCCCCTCTATCTTTTTTTTCTTTAGAATATACAGATTTTGATTCCATGGAAACTCAGTGGAGGCTGTGTCATTTCTTCCACTCTGTTGACTAAAAGCACTGGTTAACTATCTGGCTGCTATCTGGAATGTTCTTCAACTTCAGGAAGCCAGAGACACGAGAGCAAGAGCTTCCCAGGAAAGTTTCTGACAAAGTGAAAAAAAGCATTTAACAAAAAAGAAGCCTTAAGTATTTTTAATATTTTCCAGGCAACCAGTTTATTACAGCCATTGTCATTTTTTGACATTCTCTCCTGTGACAATCACAAAAGCAATTCAAAACTTTACTTATCAGCCAACTCTCCTTAACAATAATCTGATTCCTACTTGTGAAATCTGGAATAAACCGGTACAATTTCAGATGCTGAGTGCCTAAGAACACCTCTGGAAGACACCGCGAATAGATACGAACTCTGCTATACAACATGACGGAGTCACCGCACACGTTTCCCAGAAAGAGCTCGCCTTAACACACAACACCAAAAGCATGGCATTTAATGGGTCCAATCCCGGAAAAAAAAACCAGAGAGACTATCTTAGAAATGCTCAGACTGTCCAACAACCCCCCCTTCCTCTTTCCCTGAACCTCCTGNTTTCTTTTTTTAGGGCTTTTTGAAATACATTTCCTCTCTCCGTGACTCAGCACCCCACCTACGAAGAGAAGACCGAGGTAACAGCTGGTTTGTAGGGGTACTTTGAAGACTACCGTTGAAGAGACCAGGGAGGGGTATCAACACATTAAAAAAAAAAACCCAAAACCCAACCATAACTTTTTTAGCTTATTTTTTCCCAAAATACCCCAGTTTTCTCCATTAAAACCATGCTTACTGAACTCAATGGGTGAACGTTTGGATCCCTGCTGGAATTTTCTATAACCTTACTCCTTATTCACGGTAGATTTTCTGCTGATTAAGGTTTCACAGTAACTGTAATAGCGTAAAGCAACGCCGTGCTGCTGGGATGTCTTTCAGCATAAAGATCTGACTGCAGTCTCAAACGCTCGGCCGCCCTGCTCGTCTCCATCCTATCGCCCAGTCTTTGCCTCAGCTGCTCTGCATCCACAGCTTTGCTGTGAACCAACTTCACAGAGCACTGATTGACATCACCTGACGCGTGTGCATGGCAAAAGGAGAAAAAAGTCTGCAGAACTACATAGTAATGGAACTACACGTAAATTTCATTTTTAAAACGCTTCTTGGTTTGGTAAGAATTAGCCAAATCCCACCGTCGCAGGCAACGCCTGGTTCGAGGCCCAGCCAGCTCACACACGTTTTCTGGGGTTCACCAGAGTGGAAACGTTTCTTTACGCTTGCCAAGAAGTTCTTTAAGAGCGACGAAAGGGCGTTATTGACATACTTTGGACATTTGCTGATGTTTAAAGCTCCCAAGACACAATAAACATTGACCGTAAAGGCGGCAGGAAGGAAATGTCAGCCCGGGACAAGCCGCCCCACACCGAAGAGGGGGAGCAGGCCTTCGCGCCCCGAGCCCCCGCGTCCCTCCCGCCTCCCCGAGCCTTGCCCCCACACCCGGCGCTCGCCACAACACCGAGCGGGGAGGACGCAGGACCCGCGGCCGGGACACCGCAGCCCTCCCCGGGGAAGGCGCTGTGGCCAAAGGCGACCACCGACCCCCCCCCCCCC
>Ga0065711_1029392_pt1 | contig 36388 bp, 15 predicted proteins | sample Hoacrofraction12_FD_59098 | JGI IMG/M metagenome (GOLD analysis project Ga0065711, IMG submission 59098) | Hoatzin crop microbial communities from Cojedes, Venezuela - Epithelial fraction 12 v2 (version 2) | ecosystem: Host-associated > Birds > Digestive system > Esophagus > Crop | place... | reverse complement strand
AAAAAAAAAAAAAAAAAAAAAAAAAAGCTCGTGAGTCATAGAATGTTCAACAGCAACATTAGGTTTTCAACAAAATTTTAAAGATCAAGAATGGAATTTTCATTAGAAATAAACCACTCCATTAAAATACTGCAAATCATTATGAAAATGTTTTCTTGTAATAATGCCCATTTGACATCATGCATGTGAAATACTGTAGGACTTTTTCATAAGAGGTCATGTACTAATAAATAAATAGTTTTGTAAAATTGCTCTAGGAATTAAAATGAGTTATTTATAAGGAACATACAGTATTCTAGAATTTTCTAGGACTATGACAACATTTACAAGCAGATGTTTTATGCACTTGCACCATATTATCAAATTTATGGTAAATCATATCCTGAAAAGACTTCATCTAAATTGCTTTAAAATCAATATGCCATCAGTTCCTGACCTTTCTGACATCAAAAGGAAAGCTTTCTGTAGGTGGTGAATGAGTACTATTGATTTGATTTTAATTCCAAAATAAATGTATTTATTTAAACCTTATATATAGGTTATTTGCATTAATATTTTTCAAATTTTTATTACCAAATCAATTTCTGTGTTGGGTCTAATGGGCTAGCATAAACCTGTAATTATTTGTTTTGTGGCAGCCCTAATGGCTTTAATTAAAATCAAGTATCCCATTGTGTGATGCTGTATGAACACATGTTAAGAAGTAACTCCTGCACTGAGTATGATGTTAGACTCTTTAAGAACGGGAGGAGACAATGCACGTAAGTCTATGTCATCATTTAGTTTCACCCTCCAAGACTGTTGAGATCAGGAAATTAAAAACTCCCAGAAAATGAAAAAATGCAGCCTAACAAATTGTCAATATTTATTTACCCTCATAAATGATGCCTAGTAACACTAGACTTTCACTTAGATATGCCTGACCACAGATATGAAAGAAACGCCTTGCCAGAGATTAACAATCAAGGTGCCTTTGCTTCAGCTGGGAGAGAGTTTTTTTTCCTCCCAGTAGCAGTTGTGGTTTGGATTTAGTACAAGAAGAACGTTGATAACACTGAAGTTTTTGATCGTTCCTGAGAAATCAAGGACTTTCTTCAGTTTCTCATATTAAGCTAGCAAACAGGTGTGCAGGATCTGGGAGGGAGCATAGCCAGGCGTCTAGCCCAAGCTGGCCGGTGGAAATATTCCACACCATAGATATCATGATGAGTTTGTAAATGGAGGTTGTCCGGGGGGCAGGGATCATTTCTTTCCTGCTCTTTTCTGGGATTTTAAGTCTTCTCTTGTCCAAGAGTTCAAACTTTTCCAGGACTTTGAACTTTTCTGGGAGTTGGGTCTTTTTCAGGAGTTTTGCGAAATTCTCAAAAATCCCTGGCTGCGAAATAATCAATTTTGTTTCAGAGATGCAGTCTGCATAATGGACAACCAGAAGGGTAACAAACTAACTGGGTAGATGAACTCAAAGGCTCATGGTTATTGATATGGTTTACCCTGTATGAATTCCAGGTACCCACCAAAGCAATCTGACAGGGCAGAATATGTTAAAAAAGAAAAGTCTTAATATCTGAAGATTGTTTCAGAAGAGAATATGAATGAGTAGCAAGGCCCTTTTTGAAATTCAATAGGTAAGCTTTTCTTGTTTATTAGTTTTATTACTTGTGTAACTTTTCATTTTGAAGCAGTAACTGTTAGCAAATCCATGCAGCTTGCTTCAGCTGAAGATTTCTAAGCCTTTCCCTGAAAATCTGGATGATTTTTTTCTGCAAAGAAAACTTAAATGTTTTACTAGTCACCTGCTGATCATTAATTAATTTCTTATCCTCCCCTCTGTTTAACGCAATATGAGCATATTAATTCACTTACAAAAGAAATCTGACATTTTGCCTGACTCCTCACATATTTTTATGAAAGACATACTTCAGAAAAACAGTAAGTCTCTTCTTCCTGGTGTGCAAATATTAGCCAGAGTGATAAGCAGCCTAAAAATGTCGGCCACTCTACTGTCACTAATACTTCAACCTCTTCTTCTAATCTGAATAATGTAATCTCTCTCTTGTATCTTTCAATCAGGGTATGAATACCTGAACTTTCAGATTCTGGACAGAATGAGAAGGGCATAAGAACCTCAAAAAAAACTTTCAAAAAAGGGCTTCTACCAATTTTCGCACCTGTCTGGTACTTCAAGTGTGAATTCTTATGCTGTAAACAGTTGAGTAACTACTGATGTCTTCCAGCAACGCCTTGTATACAGACCTCTTGTCTTTTCCCCTTCGATTTACTGTATAGAAATAAGCATATGTGATCACAAACTTTCAATCTAATCTGTGCCAAAGTGTGGGCAAAATGACTAGTGTACCTGGAAAGTATAAACTTTGAATATGTAGCTTACACCATGGGTATGTGCATGTGTAGTAGACTATACATCCCAAGAGGAGGACTGGATAGAAAACACACTGAGGCATACTGGGGTAACTGGTGGATGAAAAACTGGACAAGAGCCAACAATTTGCTCTCGCAGCGCAGAAGGCCAATCATGTTCTGGGCTGCATCAGAAGTGTAGCCTGCATATCGAGGGAGGTGATTCTGCTCCTCTACTCTGCTCTGATGAGATCTCACCTGAAGTATTTCATCAAGTTCTGGAGCCCTCAGCACAGGAAAGGCATGGACCTCTGAGAGCAGGTCCAGAGGATGGCCACAAAAATGATCAGAGGGCTGGAACACATCCCCTGTGAGGAAAGGCTGAGAGAGCTGGGGCTGTTCAGCATGGACAAGAGAAGACACCAGGGAGACCTTATTGCGGCCTTTCAGTGCTTAAAGGGGGCTTATAGGAAAGACAGGGAAAATGTTTTCAGCAGGGCTTGTTGAGATAAGACAAGGAGTAATGGCTTTAAATTAAGTGAGGGTAGATTTTGCCTAGACACAAGGATGAAATTTTTTACCTTAAGGGTAGTGAAACACTGGAATAGGTTTCCCAGAGAGGCAGTGGAGGCCCCATCCCTGGAAACCTGCAAGGTCAGGTTGAATGGGACTCTGAGCAACTTGATCTAGTTGAAGATATCCCTGCTTATCACAGGGGGGTTGGACTAGATGACCGTTCAAGGTCTCTTCCAAACCAATCTGTTCTAGAATTCTAGTGTCTTTTTTTAAACACTAATAATTGACTCATAAATGGAAGATAAACTACATTTTAAATGGCTTTTTGCAACAGTTGAAAAAAATCTGTCCATGGATAACTGGAAGTTGACTAGATGCTTACCGTGGTTTAACTGACAAATACATTGACCTAAATCAAAAAATGTTTGCACTGATATCTTAGTTTTCTAGGAAGTGTTTTAAAGTAGTTTTTTTTGAAGATAAAGCTAACAGCTCATGTGATCAAATTAGAAGGAAGTTTAGGTTTACAGTATCTATATATATAAATAAGTCAAAATATTTTAAAATTATGTATTTTACATAAATAATATAAGTCTCCAGTGGAAAAAAACCGCATCACAGAAATTAAATGCCACAGAGGAAAGGAATTTGGTATAGAAATTATCGTTTTTTCTCAAAGACTTTAATCTTTAAGGCGGCTTTTCATTGGAGAGGGGTTTTGACTGTGTTTTCTTTTTTGTTGCCTCTTGGGGGTGAGGGGGGTAAAATCCCATGCTTCCTGATGTAATTCCTTTGCACTACTTTTCCTCTTCTATAGAGACAAGTTTCTGTGTGCTGAAATTAAAAATAATGGGATTTGCTTTTCTCTGTGGTGAATTTCATATAAAAGATTAATCCCAGCAAAGCAGAAACAATCTAGCACACATTATCCGTACTCCTTTCTTATAGAATTGTTCATTGTTTGACTTTTTAAGTTTCTTTCTTTCATTCGACAACTGTGTGGTCTGTGACCGTCAACAGAACAGATTTGGATTCAGTTTCTCGAAACCATTTACAGGCAGTTTATATTGCATTATCATCTATTTATATTGTCCTATTTTTTTTTCCTGACAACTTTATATATTCTATTGTAGCTAAAAGCGATCTAGTTTAGTTCTAATAATTTCAGTGTAAAACCCTTCTGAATAGAATAATCATGTTCCTCTTTTTGAGAAGTCTTGCACACATGCTTAGTCTAGGTTTTACAGCTTCACCAAGTAGTCTCATAGCTAGCCATATGAGTAACTTAGCATAAAACTTGAATTATACTTGATAAAAGCAATTTGAATATTTCTAGATATGATTACTCAGTTATTTATATGGTGGTCCAGGCCAGATGTTATTACTAATCTAATTTAAAAAAAAAAGTTACTGTGATCATATACAGAAAATATCTCTTTGAAATGTTTGTATCCTGTTTCAAGGAAAAACAAGTAAAGAAACCATGCCCACAACCACAGCCAAATTAATAACAAACCTAGAGCAACAGTTAAGAATACAGTTGGACAAAGGAAGACTTTAAATCTGGTTTACATTTTGAAATACAAGCCATGTAGTTGGCAATGTGTCCTTCCTTGGCTACAGCATTACTGATCATTTAAAAAATAAACAAACAAACAAACAAAAAAAACAAAACCCCAAACCTCTATAGATTCTGGAAATCAAGCTTGCTTGGGCATCAACATGGTACACGTGCATGCATAGGTGTGTGGATGTACATTTCAAGAACTGCTTGAACAGTTTTATCCGATGTGTTGTGTCATAAAAACATAAATGATTAAGTGCAGAATTAGCTTGCATACAGCAAAAATCCATTTTATCCTTCCACTAGTAGGTGAAGAGTTCATATATCTGCCACTATATGCTCCTCAGGGCAAGTTTCCAGAAGTGGGAGAAAGGCACTGTTTACTATATCTTTTAAAAAACTATGCAAATGTATGTTGAAATCATTGGTTAGTCCTCAGCTAAGCAGTACAAATTTAGAGTAGCATTTCACACCCCAAGGTGCAATTAAATTATTTTAAGTGCTTCTAAACTTAACATCCAACCACTTCCTGAGAGTAATTAAAGTGATAACCGGCCATGGAATTATTTAACGAAGAAGTTCTGTTGACCAGGTAATATATTCAGAGGTTTAACAAGGGTTTTAGTGACACTACTCCTATAAAAATAAGACACAAAACTGAACTCATATAAAACCAAAAATCACTTAAAAACATGTTAAGAGTTAAGGGTCATTTCTTCCTATTACATGTACCTCTTCTGGTTCCCTGAGGCTTACAGTCATGAGGCCTTTCTTGCACATTGAAAGAAAGTTCACCACAATTGCATTTCTTTTCACTGAAAGCCTCAGAAAGAAACACTACGTGATAATGTGATCAACAGTCTTCACAGAAGTGACTTACCTTGTTTGGAGAACCCCTAATAATCATGAAACATTGGCAGAAAGAATGAAAGGAAAGGATATGGTTTTAAAACTTTTTTTTTGTCTCAAACTAGAGATCAGAGAGAGAGCAATGCAGGTTTCTTGCCTGGTAATCATGAAGGGCTTAAAATCACTTAAATTTAGTCTTGGCTAAATTAGGAGGAAAACGCATCCTATGAGATAAACATCAAGAAAAGGCACTACAGCTCCAACAAGAGACACCTTATTCTCCCTGAGACACGGATTTTTTCTTCTAACATCATTATGACTTTTTTTTTATTTTTTTTTTTTTCTAAAAATCACTTCCAGCAAACCATCTACATGTTGAGGTGTTTCCAGCCAATGTGCTTTTCTGTGCATGTTACTGTCATCTTCTACTTAACAAAGGGACTTACTTTATTTTCAGGACCTGGATAGATGTCACCAAAAGGAAACAAACTGCCTTTCAAGTACTCTTCATCTTGGAGAAGAGGAGGATGAGAGGAGACCTTATTGCTCTCTACAACTACCCGAAAGGAGATTGTAGCGAGGCAGGTGTTGGTCTCTTCTCCCAGGCAGTAAGGGATAGGAGAAGAGGCAATAGCCTCAGGTTGCATCAGGGGAGGTTTAGATTGGATGTTAGGAAAAATTTCTTTACTGAAAGAGTGGTCAGACATTGGAATAGGCTGCCCAGGGAGGTGGAGGAGTCCCCATCCCTGGAGGTGTTCAAAAAACATGTGGATGTGGCGTTTCAGGATATGGTTCAGTAGACATGGTGGTGTTCAGTTGATGGTTGGACTTAATGATCTTAAAGGTCTTTTCCATCCTATGATTCTATGATTTCCAACAGCCTCTCTCCCTGATTCATTTTTTTCACCTATATCAAGTATGTCAGTTTGATACTGTCATCAAAAGGAGACAAAGAACTCCTTTTCTAGGGCCAGGCCACCATTAGACAGAATTGAGATCATACAGTTTCTTCACTAAGAGGGTGGTCAGTCACTGTAATAGGCTCCCCAGGGACATGGTCACAGCACCAAGCCTGTCAAAGTTCAAGGAGCGTTTGGACAACACTCTTAGTTATGTGGTTTAGTTTTAGGTAGTCCTGCAAGGAGCAGGGAGCTGGACACAAAGATCTTTATGGGTTTCTCCCAGCTTGATATATTCTATGAATTTAAACACTTACGGGCAATTCAGCCCTCCTCAAAAATAGACTCACTGTATGCCAGTCATTTCTATTTTTTTTTTTGAAGTTTATTCTGTCTCTTTCTTAGATGATCTGCTGTCTGCTTTCCATTTCTCTGAATCTGCTGGGAAATTACATCTCAAAGAATCCCTGGGTTATATTTTGGTTTGGGACTAGGACATATACCTGTCTCCAAAATCATAACACATTTTATTGGTCAAGTTGGGAACAAAAATCAAACCTTGATTCAGACAGTTGCTGTTATACAGAAGTCCACAGTTTTTCCATTTTGGTGACCTCACACCTTTGCCTTGCTTCTTCTGCTTCACAGGGTCCAATGTCCATGTTCACTCTCATGTTCTTGATATTGCTCTGTTGTACAAAAATCACACAAAAAAGTAAAAGTAGGCAAGACTATTCATACCCTAAATGGGTTAATAGAGCTGTGTGACACTGAAGCAGATGTTTTTAAGTGGATCAGATGAACTGTATCAGTTTTTTAGGGTAGAATATCTTATAGTAGAACACCCATCTGTGACGACAGAAAGTTATGTCCAATTCCTTTCTCTTCCTGAAGATATTCGAATTGGTGCCTCCTTTTCTCTAGAAAATGACCAAGCACCTAGTTGTGGAGTATTCCAGAATGATATTGTTTAACTTTTGATTATTCTTAAGTCACTGATGACATTTTTCAAGGTGCACCAGTGACAGACAAGTGAAATGAGCCCAAGCACAAATAAGAGCTGGTTTTCATTCATTCCACAACAGTTTGATATCATTTGTTGAAAAGTTTATATGAATAGTGGCAATCAGGAGATGATGAGTTTTGTTTACTTTTACCTCTAAAACAACTGTGATTTATAAGCTGCAGGAAGTTGTTATAGTTCTCTCTGGTTTCAAGCCAAAGGTTTCAAACAGATTAAAATGTAAAATTGATCTAGAACTTATTTCTGAAACATATTCTCTAACAATTACAAGTTGCTTGCAAGAAGCCCTTGATAAAATACTATGTTCTACTTCAGGCATTGGGTCAGAATAGCCTTAAAATAAGACTGTCATGGAAACTAGGGCAATGGAGAAAAAACAAGAAAAAAAATCAAAGCTTTGCAGAAGAAATTTATGGTAATAAGGAGTATCTTCATTCATTTATTTTCAGGGCTTTTCATTGGCCAAGACACTGGACTTAAATCAATATGTTTCAAAAACTGCACTAATTTACCTGTTTAACTGAAGAGCTAAAATAAGCAGATGCTTGCCCATCTGCCACCTGTCTGTCTGCCAATGTCCAAGAAAGCACAGTTTAAAAAAGCAGTGTCTGAGGTATCTTCATGCAACCAATACTGGCAACAGAAAGTGTTTTCTGTGCCGACGCCTGCTACACAATTTAGGAAATACACAGAAATCCTGACAGAAGAAGTAATAAGTTGATTACCAGAAATGATTCACTGCATTTGTTTTTATATATGTCATCTTTTAGAAGACTTGTGTGGTGTTTCTTCTAATAACAATAAGGAATCTTCTCTTACTGGTGCTAAGATGATGAAACAAGTGGATACTACTTACTGATGGACATCAAACTCTACCATAAGTCCTTGTTTAGAGATATCCACAAAATGTCACTTCAAAGAACCATAGGTTCTGCAGTTGCATATATGGCACGAAAGCAAATATATTATCCAGATGGTTAGAATTTGAGAAATTAATGGATTATTTTTACACAGAAGCACGTCAAAACAATTGACATATGCTACACATAGAGGGAAAAAAGCCCAGTATGCTCATTTTATATTTGATTTGCATTTAGGTTTTCATTTAGATTTGCCACGAATTATTCTATTATTATTACTATTACTATTATTTCCTGTTCCTTAAGACAAATATGTGCTGAGTTTGATAATAAAATAATAAAAAATATATAAATATTTTCTACCAGAAGAGTAATACGTGTCTGACAACAGAAACAATACATTGTAGTTAACTAGACTACCTGCAAAGTGATAGGCATCTTCTTGTTCTTTAGACAAGTATCGCTGAGTATAACACTGCTGCATTTCAAAACATGAGTCAGTGACAATGACATCAAGGGATTCCATATCTATCCTTCTTTCAGCGCCTGTCATAATACATGTCTTTTCTTTGTAAGTCAAAGGGTGATTTCTCCGATTGTGAGCCCCACAGTTTTGGGGTAGGATCTGAAAAACAAACCGCACTCTTCTCTAATAATCTTGCCATCAGAGATTACTGCACAATTATGTACTGGTGATACATTAGACAGAAAATTATACAGGAAAGCTTTGAGTAGTTGGTTTTTCTTAGCCACATAAGCAAAATATTATTAAATCTCTAAAATAAGAGAGAATTATTATTTTAAATGTGTTCCACTTGTTATTTTATCCATATTTTCTACAATAAAAGGAGCACTACAAAGTTGACTTACCTTGCTAAGAAAGAAATAAACTTCTTCTACTGTTATAAAATTAGTTATGAAAATAGTTAGATTCAAGTAGCTTAATAGTTTGTGATTTACAGAAATTTTCATGAGTATTTGAGTTTTCTGTGGAAATTTTCCTGGAAGCTGTATCAAAATTTTTCACAAACAGTTCTTTAATCAGACGTTTTTAACAAAATAAATTGCTTATTTTTTTCTATATATAATGTGATATATTTCCTCTGTAAAATGTTGCTGTTGTCCACTGAGGAAGAAGAAACACCATTATATTTAAATAGGCAAACAAACTATAAAGAAAACATTTGTTTCCTATGATTTCGAGATCTTTCTTCCTTTGCTTCAAAGCATTTGGGAACTGAATTCCAGTGCAAATTGTAGAATGAAGGCTATGAAGTACTGCAAGTAAGTGTATGAAAAAATTGAAGACAATTAATATATTCTTTTACTGCTTAAAGGGGCAAAGAACATTATTGTTATTAGGCATGAATAGTTCTGTGAGTAACACTGAAAGCATTGTAAAAATAGGAAACAAAGACAAGAATGGACTAGTATTTTATTCTCAAACTATAACATTTATCTTCATACTATATGGCAGGGACATTTGAATGTTTTGGGTTTTTTCATTAAATAGCCTCACAGAGAATCAAATAGCTTCACACAGAATGAAGAAGACAGTCTCAAAAAACTGTTTAAGCACTACCATTTCCCTCATAAAAGATAATAAAAACACAAAAAGTCTGTCTTGAGGGATCAGAGCATGCAAGGTAAACAACAGTTTGGTAATGACTCCTTTCCACACGAAACAAAGGCAGATGGATGGGAGACTGTTCAGTAAGTTGAAGAATATAGACAAGGGTCAGCTAGAATCATCTCGGTATTACTAACAACATATCTTTCAGAATAGATGTCTGAAATGACTGGTGAAGCCAATGTTGACAATATGGAGCTTCTATAAAGAGAATCATAAAGTTTCCTTGCAACCGCCAACAGGTTAAATAAACATTTTCCCCTCTCCTTAATTTAAAACCCTCTTCCATATATGTAACCAAAGAAAGAAAATACAGACTATTACTTTTGCAACATTGTTTCCTGTCTTTTCCCTTTCTTTGTTTCCAAAATCTATAATCTTCACTATGCATGTTATGCACTTCCAATTACTGTTATTTTTTTTAAATGCCTTGTTTTGGGCCAAAAGTACTTCAAGCATTATACATTTTCTGTAATCATCTGTGTTTTAATTTACCCTTGCTGTTTTGTTCCACATTCTACTTCTTATGAAAAAACATGACAAAATAAAAAAAAAAAAATAATGCAATCAAGTCTAATCAGATTGGGGCTTGGAAACTTAGAATACAGGCTACGCCTTCTATTGAGAGTATTTTGTCTTGGAAGGCAATGAGTCAGAAAGTCATAGTCAACTCAGCATGAATTCACAGAGCAATCCTGTGGCTAGTAAGGCTGATATAATCCCTGGATATATAAAAACGAGTTGCAGAACAAAACCAGTGTTGTGACCTTGCACAACACTGGCTATGCTGACACTAGCTATTTTATCCAAGTCTTCTGTTCGAGCTTTCAGAAGTTTGTATGAATAAAAAAATAATTGAAGAAGTCCTCAAACTATTTTGTTGCTGGATATATAACCCTGCCATCTGAGATTAATACACTCACTCTATTCAGTCAGTCAAAGGAAAATCAAGATGCAAAGTGGTGACCGATACACATGGAAAATATAATTGAGATTAGGGAAGTTTTTTTGTCCATGAGAGAAAACAATCATAACGATCTTTTCTGTCCTGAGACTATCTGTATGTGTCTACACTGCTTTTAAAATTGTTTCTTAAGCTCCTAGCTCTCACCAGCTGACCAAACAATATCTTCAGTCCTCCATGTAGCACACATCTCCAGCTGATAAGGTAATATTCTGTGCTGCTCTGAATTCTTGAAAATGAATTCCTTATTTTTAAATTAGAGGAGCTACTGTCCTGTCTCCAGTAAAGTTTCATAAGACTATCACTTTTTATTTTCCTGTTAAGTTAGAATAAAGAATATATCCATGTAACAGTCACGAATGGGTAAAACTTTTACAGCACAGATATCTATGTTGTTCCTAAGTTACCTGTACTTTTATTAAATACTAGTTTGTGTTTTAGAACTGTTCTTTAAAATTTCGCTTTCCTTCCTGACAGATTTGTGTTTGATGCAATATCTTAAAATCAGCTAATAATTTATTCTTTCTTTATGATCAGTATCTTTGGTGGAGGACCAAATTATTCTACACATATAACCTTCATTGTATTATGATTCAGAGTACATTTCATAAAAAAGATGATAATAGCTGTTTGATGACAATTTTTACACAGTAAATATACAGAACAACTGATACTGTCTTAAAGTCAAAATAGAAGTCCATTTAAAAGACCTTTAAACAACTATTTCCTTTACCATTCTTCCATTTTCTGAAAATGCTAGGATACAGTGTTCAACTGTAAATTTTATTCACTTTCTCCAAATTCTTTAGCTTTCAGCAAAGAAAAGAAGATAAAAGCATGCCTGAAGCTAAGTGGATACAGAGCGAACGAGTTATCTATCCCATCTCACAAAAAGTCAAATCTTACTAGGTAATAGGAATGGGATTCCAAAATGAGGGCAAAAAATTCTCTGAAAATAGACAATCGTTTTTTCCAGATGTAGTTTAGAGAAAGGACAAGCATAAGACTCAGGGAAACAGCAAATATTAGAAAGGTTGTGAATATTAGGTTTCACTGTGTTTTTGTTGAGTGTTGGCAATATTTGGATCTTTTGGACTATAAAGACTAGTATCATTATAATTGAACTAACATAATTCTTTTATCAGATTACCAATAGCTTAAGTAGAACTGACTGACAAGATCTTAGATATATATATAAATTATAATTCTTTAGTGAGCATAAATTGCACAAGATATTTACTCTTTTTTGCAGCTGAGGTTACGGAAGATTAGTTGTCGTTTGTACATGACAAAACAACAAGATAAGCAAATTTTAGCCCTGCTTTTGGGAATGGCTTAAAATTTCAGCATAGTTCCTACATACAGAGCCAGTGTTGCTAAATTTAGTAATGTGTATTCTGATGAGCTTTTCTTTGGAGAGACATTAAGAGAGGTGAATAGTAGTTACTGTTAACTCCAGAGAGACTGAGCTGTCTCACTAACAATGGAGTCCACAATTCTCGCTCTAGAAAGGTTTTTAAGGGATCCTGTTTGGAGTATCCATAGATATTTGTAGATAGTATGAAAGCAAATGGTATTGACTGCAATCAAATCACTGTCAAACTTATCAAGGAAGTTTTCCTCTATATTTCATCAAGTGCAAAATTCTGTTTGGAGAACACAGTGAACAAAGTCTCCTCTGTGATACAGGATTTTTCTAGAACATTTCAGAGTAAAATGTGTATTCATTGCTTTTTATTTGCAATATTTGAAATTGTTGCAGAAAGTTGATGTTTTATTTAGTTTCAGAAACTTACATTTTTGTCTCCCTTTAGGAAGATATATGCTCTTTCCAAAACATTCTTATCAGGATTACATTAGTTTTTGCTTTCAAATCATTGCTGTAAAATATACTGTGAACAAGGGATAAAATTGATACTAATAGTGGCTTTCGGAGTTTTAGCATATCTTACTGAAGGAGCTTTCCAAAGTTAAATAGCGGCATACTCTTAAACCATGATGTTGCTAATAGTGACCATAAGTTCATATTTCAGATATACAAAAGAAGCGGATTCCTAGAAAAAAAAATTCTGTACAGGGTAATCAGAAAAGTATACAGTCAAGTTTCTCAGGATAAAATAACTTATATATACCATATAAACTACAGAAAGCTCTGCTATCACTTCTTTCAATTCCCTCTCAGGAATCACTTTTTGGAATGCATAGTCAGTTTAAAGTTTTTCTTGCAGGGACAATCAAAATGGCTCACATTGGTAAAGGAAGTTTAAAAAAGAAATATGCTTTATGAAGAGCAAAATAAAACCAGTCAGAATCCCCAGAGCTAGAATCAGGGAAACTGCTTGCAGATTAACGGAGTAACACAACATTCTCCTTAGTGTGCTTGCCTTCCAATGTATGTAAGAGAGCTTTAGCAATTGTGGAAAGCTTCTGATGTAGTAGACTGCACGCCTCCTTTTTTTTGTTGGCTTCCCACCCTCATCCCTTTTTTTTCTTTAAGTAATTGAGGATGTAAATCCCATACAGTCAGTATGTTCAAGACAATTCATACGAACTTCTTAAAGGAAAGATAAAAGTTCTTACAGTTTTTGTCGTAGCCACAGTATTCTTCAATAGGTATTTGAGCACCTTTTATAGCCCACAAGAGTTACTTCAGCCCCAAGAAAACTATTTGATTGTAAGAACAGATGTTAATTTAATGATGCAGGATATTTCACAATGAATTCTTTCCCAGCTCAAAGTACAAGAATGTGGAGTAGGTAAATTTCCCAAAAGAGCAGGGATGGTACAAATATTTTGTAATGCAAGAGAATTCTTGCCCAAAACAAGGTCTTAAATGTTTTAAAAGCAGTGTCATGTTAAAAATTATCTGGTATAACCAGTTTTTTGTCATCAGCTAAAATGTCATGTTGAATGTTGTTCAAAAAAGTGATCTCCCGTCAAAACCAAACACTATACTATTAAAAAACAAACCAAAAAACCTCACAAAAACCCCCAAAACAACAACGACAAATCTGCGACTCTCATTAGTGTTGGCAGACTCTTAAGCACAATCAGCTGAAGACGTCTTCCAAAAAGGACAGTAAACTTCTGGCTTCATTTGTCTTATTTCCTAACATCAAAGTTCACTCTTCATGCAAATATCTTCTCTCACTTTTGTCATTCCCTTTTAATTAACAAGTCATGAAATACTGAATGTCAATGCTCACTCTTCCACATGGCTGTCTGGTAGTTAGCCTCTCTGATTAGGTAGATATTTGTATCATCTATGCTGTAAATATAAAAATGAAACTAATAAACTGTATGGTATATACATTTATAGATTTAAAAGCAAATATACAAAACTTTGAGATTAAAAAATGTGATATAATTCTATGTAAATTATGGTGTGAAAAAAGTAAAATTGAATAGATGTGATTATTGGCTTTATGCTGTGAACTGTATCTACTATATCACTTATTAAAAGAATGCCTAGGTAAAGAAACTGCTTACTAAGAAAATCATTCTCCTATTTGACTTGCGATTGTCCCTATAATGAAGTCATTAATTAACAAAATTTGAAGAAGCATTATGTTCTTTCAATAGTGCAGAGTCTAATCTCGACATTTGGACAGTAGTACTTTGAATCTTAGGTGGCCCCATTACTTCACCTTCCCCCCTTGGCTCCTTCTGTTGTTTTCTTTACAGAAAATAAGTTAATCCCTGGCACTTTAGGTGAAGAAAGAACATATACACACAATAAAGATAAGAGAAGCATACAAGGCTAGAGGACTTAAGGAAGGCTTATTCTCATCTTCGTCTCAACAGTGATGTTTTCGGTACCACGTAGGCACTTAAGTACAACTTAAAAAAATTTGCTGTTCTTTCATAAAAGTGGAAAATTGTATTGTTGATGTTTTCAGCTTGACCATAGCAGAACTGAACAAATAATCTTGTCATTCACTGATGATCTGCATTTCTCTTTGTAGCAAAGGAATATCTTACCAACCTAGAGAGTAATTCTTCGTAGACTCTCCTCAGTTTTGCCACATCACCTTTGGGTACTGGTCACAAATGCATATCACTCTCCCCACTTAATGTACTAAAAATTAACACCAAAAAAACCCAACCACAAACCCCCGAGAATCTCACAGACAGGAACTTATCTGGTCCCTCCTTGGAATACTGGCTGTGAAGGGATACTGGCTGGTCTGGAACCTCTCCTTCATGATTTTCATGTGACACTTTCACAAGCTGCATGTGTCTGCCCTGCCAAAGAGTCCGATGGGAAGCAGCAGTCTGAAACAAATTGTCAGTACTGACAGTTCAGTTGGCATGCGTAAGATAAGCTCTCATTCTTCTGGAAATTATAGTTACGAGGAATAGAACCACTCTGTGATATTTGGAGGAACATTATCACATGACAGGACTTAGGAACCTTGGAAGCTGTATATTATGGAGTGGTCAATTAACAAATGGTACACTGAGAAGAATCCACAGCATGGCTATTTACTTACATGTATTGCCATACAGCTGTGATGTTGTATCTATTTTTCAGTTATATATAACTGCTTATTTTCAAGTCACATTTAATGTACTTCAAACAGGAATGTCAACTATAGGAAAGGAGAAGAAAGTCACAAAATCACTGCTGTTTGCCTGTTCTCTAATTTGGAACAACAGCATTCACAAGAAAAGACTGCTGAAGACACTTTTCTCATGTGTCTTACATTATCTTTCTTTACATCTTCCTAGGTGAGAGGGAAGCGGAGGAAATTTTGCGTTGACACTTACTGAGTCACATGTTCTCACAAGAGTCTTTAGCCGCAGTTTAATACTCGTTGCTTTCATTATCTTTCAGTTCCATGTTCTATCTTTCCTTTTTAGGTTCCTGCCCCAGTCTTACAAAGCCTCTGCTGGGTGTTTTGATCTTTCTCTTTCCACACCAAGTGCTCCTTCCCAGGGGGCTAAAGGAAAGGGTAGCAATACTGCTTCTTTTACTCAGGCTTTGCAGCACGGTTTTAATCACACACACACTGGAAGATCCTAGCAAGTCCATTTTAACATCTCAGATTTTTCTCTAAACTTCTAGATGACCTTTCTTACTGTCTAATTTAGATGCTTTAGATGTGTCTTTAATGATTAAAGTCAGACCACAACAAAGTTTCTACAGACACCATCCACGGACTGTTTTGCGTAACACGACCTCTGGGACTGTTTATTAAGATATCCTTTTTTGTATCCTTGAATTGCAGGTACTGTTTTGTCCTCTCATTTACCAGCTGTAAAACTGGATGTGTGCATCCTTAGTATGCGAATGCATTTGGGTTCTTAAAGATCTAGAATAAGTGATATTGGTTACAGACAAAAACACTCCAGGGTGCAAAACTGAACATAACATTTTCGTACACATACAGGAAGAAACTGCCTTGAGACTAGTCTCAGATGAAGAACTGTAATTGCAGAACTGAAGGATTTTAAAGCTAGCAAGGTAGAAGCAAAAGCTGACTAAATGAATTAGAGACAGCATGTAAGACCCCCAAGGCATTAAACACTGATATTAAAGCAAAGATCAAATCCAGGAAACTGGATACACAATACAGAAGATTTTGTTGTATATTCACTGTGGAGATATCTAGATTTTTTATTCAAAATATCCAGAGCAGTTTGAAAGCTACACATTTGTCCCCTAGGGTCAGAAATAATTTGCAAAAACATACAGGACAGTCAGGAATCTGACGCCTTCTTAGAAGTTTGTTTGCATCAGGAGATAGGACTTTAAAATGTTTAGGTAAAGAAGGGGTAGTAATGGCGTATGTTCTGTTTTGTAACTTTGCTCAGAAAAAGAATAATCAATATCAAAATGGAAATAAACCCCCATTGCTCTACGTCATTAAAAAGAAAGCCTGCCAGAAATAGAGGGTGAGATGATAAGCCTTCTAACATTTAAAATAGAAGGCAAAATACAAATTATACATGTCGGAAAAGATGATTGATCTTTCATTGTTTAAGGATTATGAGTTCAGAAGAAACCACCAGGATCAGTTATTCCTGCATCAAACTCTGGTGTTCATTTCTGACTAAGATGAATCACATAAAAAAAGATACATTAATTTTTCTGTCTTTTAATGAATACTGAAAATATCAGTTTCAAGAATGAAGGGGCTGATTGATAATTTTCGCCTTAGTAAATGTTACAGGAGGAAAAAAAGAAAAGATGTAATAAATAGCTGTGAGAAATTTTTGGTTTTCAAACAAGTTATCTTTAATGAATCAATAAAGACAACCACCATGCCTGTAAATTGTTCATATATGTATTTCGTCCTATAATGTATCTGTACAAAATCCAATAAATGAGATCTACAGAAAATTTTTCTAATAATATAACCGCAACAGTTTCACTGCTGTTCATGTAAGCATAAATATACAAAGCTCTCAAACAGGCAAAGTCAAAAAAAACATAAACACAGTCAGAAGTGAGAAAGCAATCTGAACAGTTTATTCATAAGAAAATTAGAAAGAGTGCTTTACAAATGACATTATTTATAACTAGTGTACTAAGATATTAATTTATTTTCTTCTTTAAAATAAATCATAGCAACAAAAATAAGATTGGTTTTGCTTCCATCATGATTTCAGCAAAGCAAGTACAAACAAGTAGCTATATAACATACCTGGTAGCTTACTCTGAGTTTGGGAAAAAAGCTCCATCTGCCAAAGGATTTTAAAATCCTGAGAAGGGGGACGTAAAATGGTAGGGTGTATAAAAATTATACTCAGAGGTGAGGTCAAAGTTACCTACGAACAAGAACAGAAACAGCAGCACAGGATCTGACCATGAGAGGGAATATCTGGTAAGAGGCTTCTGCATTTCCAGACATTATACAGGAAGAAATAGTTCATCCTTCCGCCCCAGCACACGGAGTCAAATGCAAAGGCATTAAGAGTGCCTGGGCTGGGAGGAAGCCCCTGCCTGAATCTGGGCCACTTGGGACCAGCATGTCCATGCATCAAGTGAAGCGCTTGTACTTCCAGCCTAGGTCTGACATCTAGTTTAAATTCTGAATCTGGGTGACCATTTTTTATCATAAGGGAACAAAAAGGAATGTCATGCTGCTGGCTCCATTATACCTTTTTTAACCATCAAGTTATTTCTAAAAAGTACAAATTTTGCTGGTTTTATATCAATCTGTTAGTAAAACCGAGCACTCTGAACTCCTAATTTGAATTAGATGCCAGTAGAAGTCATGCTTTCTACTTACTTTATACCTACTACTTGTTTTTTCCCCATTGCTCTAAGGCCTTGCAAAAGCATCTAACCACTTTAAAAGAAGTACCATTTTGATAGAGTGATAAAAATAATTTTGTTTCCTGGATGGCTTTTATGGAAGATTTTAATAAGCATTCTTCACACACCAACACAGTGCTACCATTCCTATTGTGGACACATTAATTTTCATTGATTTTTCATGAAAAAAGCGCCTAATGCTTTGTTTGGCAAATTTTGATTTTAGTTTATACTTCTGAATTGCCTTTTCCTGAGGTAGAGAAAAGGCATTGCAACATTAGTTACATTTTTGTATTTCTTTGAGATGCAGAATAAATATTCCATACAGTTATGTATACTTCCATGTATACTATAAATATTAATTAATCACTAATTCAGACACCAAACATACTACCCCACAATATTATTCTGTTTATTTAACAAAAGAGGACATTGAGGTACAAAAATTTAATCAGAGAAACCAAAACTATACAATTATCAGAATTTTCATTGTTTTCTACAGGTCTGTTGACATACACTTCTCACAAGTAGATGTCTTTCCTCCTCTAGAAAAATTCAATAGCTTTAACGAAATAAGGATAAGCTGTAAGTAAATTATGAAGTGCACAGGAATAGTCGATCAGTTGGTCAGCTGGTCAGCTGATCTGAAATTTTTAAGAAACTACAACCAGTTTTTGCATTATAAATTAACAACCTTTTCCCTTTTTTGCTGGAGGAGTATTTTCTTCAATTATTCATCCCACTTTAGCCTCTTTCTTCTCTAACCTCCTTTGGAATTGCAGTTAAGCCTATTTAATCTGTGTATACTTCACTTTTAAAAGTATCCAAGCAAAATCACATGGTCACAAACCTGCTCCATTGTTTGACCGTTTTGATGGTAAAGAAGTGTTTTCTTGTGTTCAGGTGAAATTTTGCATGTTTTGATTTGTGCCTACTGCCTCTTGTCCTGCCACCAGACACTAATGAGAAGTGTCTGGCTTTGTTACCTCCTATTGCCCTGAGACTTCCATTCTCCAGGCTGAACAGTCCCAGCTCTCAGCCTCTCCTCATATATTCCTATTGGCTTCTCACTGCTTTGGCAAAGCAAATGGCATTTCTATTTAATTTTTTTTATTTACTCTTTAAAGACCTGATTTTGTTTCTGTTGCTATCATAGCAAAATATTTTTCATTTTCAAGAGAGGGAAAAGCGACTCTGTATTTTGAAATGAAGGTACATCCCTAACTGATTTGGTAGATTGTTGCACTCATTATCCTTTTATTCCGCAAAAAGTGCTATAAGTGTTCTGCTCATCTATCTTAGTACTATGATTTTACTTATTGTTTCTTTCAGGCAATTTAGAGACTGTTCTAAAAATAATGCATTTAATATTGTTTTCCATAAATTGTCTACAAACTGTGAAATTTTCTTTATTATTTTGATTCTTCGCTATCTGAACTTTCTCATTTTCTTCTTTCAAATATGAAATTCCCACGTTTGGAATGTTATGACTGTTGTCTTCTTGTTGAATTGACTTATACAAAGTTCTAAATACATCAGTGGTCATAATCTTATTTCTTTCATTTTAAAAAGTTTGGGTTAATGAAAGCAGTTTAGGAAGAAATCACAAGTCTATTTTAAATCCTTGACAATATAGTTCAAACCCTTCAAACCTCAAACTGGAACATCGTCTGTTCCAGAGTAACTCTTTTCCTGTTACCACAAAACATCTTAAGTCAAGTCCATTTCTTCTGGGGTAGAAGAAAATATGTCCATTCTGTTTTTTTGTCTGTTACTAAGAAATTCTGAGCAATAAATTACAAGACTTTACCCTTGATTCTGTCTTGAAGATGATGAAATGGGAAGATGAATAATTTTGTGTCAGACACTATTCAGTAGTGAGCCTGCCTGAGAACATTAGCTCACCAGATACTGATCACCAAAGAGCATGACAGCAGAATGTCTTTCGGGAAGAAAACTCAGATAGATGCAGTATGGTGTTAACCAAAATGGAAATGAGATGGGAAAGTGTATGCAGGGAAGATGAATAAATATTTCATGTTATCCCTAAAGAACCATTTTTCCTTATTATTCATTTGCATTTCTGATTAGTAGCCAACTAACCTCTCCTCACATTTTCATACTCTCACTGTACAACGCCTACCGCTTGCACAAGGAAAGTTTCTGAGGTGAATGCATGCCCTCTGCCTTATTATTTTATCATTGATTATTCCAAACTAGGGTGAAAAAAAGCTACAAAACAAAACCAAAGAAACAAATAATAAAAAACCAAAAACAATAACAAAACCAAACACAAACAAACAAAATCTTTAATAAGGAAGGCTATAAGATAAAAATACAAGCAGTCTTTAATACGAAGAGCAATTCAGACTACTAGCTGCCTGGGAAATACAAATCTTTGAAGATCTGAATATTGGTGTTTTATGCTGTGGCTGATTGACAGTTGACCAGTATATCTTCAAAATCTTTCTCTGTTTTTGTTGATGCAAAAAAAAAAAAAAAAGCTCAAGTACAGGCATTTTTACCATTTAACACTCAGCAAATTTCAAATTTAAGTATTTCTGTAATTAGATTTTTTATTCAGATAGTTGATTTGAAACTCATTTTTTACAGCTGCAGGGCACAATTCAAGCAAAGCTGCAAGAAAAAAAAATTATAATGGGGGGATTTTGTTCTATTATAAAATATAATGATTAAAAATGAGTTCTTTCAGTGCTTGAGTGACAAATAGTATTTCCTTCTCTATCTTTTAGGAGAGGAGAGTAACAATTTTCCTATTCTTTTCTGAAAAAAAAATATAATCAGATAACACCTTTTCATTGTTCTTTATTAGTAAATAAAGAAAAATTTGAGTCCAGGGGATATCTTCCCCTCCTCATCTACACTCTACCATGCTAACAAATTTCTACAATTACAGAAAACCTAAACCTCCCCTACCAGACCAGCTTCATTAAAGTTAATTACAACTCCTGTATCTGCAACTATGAAAAGCATGTATGTTCAAAACAAAACATTTATATAGGGAGTGCAATGATCTCCAGGCAATATCCAAGTTCTTTTCTATATTTTCTATATTTTCTGTATATTCCAGTATTTCCACACTGTGAACGGCAAATGGGTTAGCTCCACTGTTTATCTTACTAATGTGGACTCTCTTTTTAAGCAAAGTTAATTTATGAATATTTGTCCAACAATGTGTTTTGGGATGAGCACGAATTGGCCTTTCCAGGGATGTACCATGCTCTACAAACTATTCCAGGATATATTTTTATTCAACGTTCTGTTACAGATACTTCTTTTCTTCCCAGTAGTATTGATATCAAGATGAGGAGTGAGCAGTAATGAATTCAAAGTTAAAATTTGCCTAATATTTTTCTAGTTCTTTACTTAAAGTGATCTTCTATGTGACTGAAGACTAGATAAAGAAAAAAATCCAGAAATCAGTGTTGTTTTCCTGTGTTCTGGGTTTGGCCAGGACAGGGGTAATTTTCACTGGACTCCAGGAAGGGGCACAGCCGGGGGGTGGGGACTGACCCCACCTGGCCAAGCAGAGCCGGGTATTCCATACCATGTGACGTCATGCTGGGTTCCGGTGGGGGGGGCGGCGTGGCAGGGACTCACTCGCGGCTCAGGAGCGCGCTGCGCCGGTCCTGTTCTAGAGAGAGGGTCTGTTCTGCGGGTTTGTGTTGTATTTTCTCCTTATCTGTATCGTTGTTGTTCCTGTTCCCTCTGTTTGTTGTTCTGTTAAACTGCCCTTATCCCGACCCACCGGTTTCTGCCTGTTTCTTTCCATTCTCCTCCGCACGCCGGCGGGGGGAGGGGCAGCCGTGTGGAGCTTTTGTTGCTGGCGGCAGCCGAAACCAAAACATCCTGTTAATGTATGAGTCCATTGACCCCCACTGAATACCAGTCTGTTCGTCTCCACTTACAGTTTACACTTGTGCTGCAGATAGCCTCAGTGAAGTTGCTGCTAAAAAGGGTAATAATGCAACCCGTACTGATACTGCATTCTGGTAGTCCCATTTTTATGGTCCCCTAAGAAGAACAACGGATATAGCTACCACTGTAGCTACATGTGCAGGAAAGAGACAAAACACCCTCTAAAACTATTTCCTTTCCTGCTGATGTTCCACCAGCAAAAAAAAAAAAAAAAATATTTTTTGTTAGAGACTTAATACAAAAAGCATTCTTCCCCTTCCTTTATAAATTTACATCCTTCTAGTGCTCACTTTAATTTAGTGTTCCCTGAATCTTTTGCTTCCATATACTTTCCTTCAATTTTAGCTTTCACTGGCCTTCCGACTGATATGCTATAGTTAGCAGAACCTGCAGCTACTGCAAGCAATTACCCTTGTACTCTGTTGCTGTGGTTTTGGCTGCAGCCGGCAACAGAAGCACCACACGGCCGCCCCTCCCCCCGCTGGGGTGCGGAGGAGAATGGAAAGAAACAGGCAGAAAACTGGTGGGTCGGAATAAGGGCAGTTTAACAGAACAGCAAACAAAGGGAACAGGAACAACAACGATACAGAAAAAGGGGAATACACAAAACAAACCAGCAGAACAGAACTGCTCTCTCGGACCGAACCGCCGCTGTGCCCTCCCGAGACGCGAGTGAGTTCCCGCCGCGCCGCCCCCCACCGGAACCCAGCATGGTGGCACATGGTATGGAATATCTGGCTCTGTTTCGCCAGGTTGGGGTTGGGTGGGGTCAGCCCACCCGGCTGTGTCCCTTCTTGGATTCCAGTGAAAATTAACCCTGTCCTGGCCGAACCCAGGACATCTGTTTTCTCACTTTAGATGGAAGACCAAATCAGCATCAGAAGATAACTGAGGAGAGACAAAAGTGGCAATGATGACAACTGATGGGGTAAAAGCAGTAGAGAAAAAGACAGTGAAAAAGAGTCAGATGAAGATACAAAAGAAGAGGTAGCAATTTGTGCTGGAGTTGAATGACAGAGATAGAGGACATCTTGTTTTGGAAATATTTGCCAGTATATCTGAGTATTTTGCAGAGTAGAAGTTTCAGTCTGATCGACAGCATTACACCTATGGGATGAAGCAAAAGCCCAAGAGATATTTCAGGCTCTTTGCTCTTGATTTACACTTTGGCCACAGCCATATAAAGCAGAGGATAAAATCTAGGACTACATCAGCCAAAGGTTTAGAAGCACTACCTTTCTTGATGTTCTTGAAAAACACTTTACCTTCTTCTACATGGGCTTTTTCTAGCAGCCTTTTCTCCCCATAAACTGTAGCAGTTTTTTTCTTTATTTTTACTTTTTTAAAGCACTAACAACTTGAAACTTTCAAGTAAATCCTGGGGAAAGTGAGATAATGGTTATGGAACTTTTGTTAGCAAAGGTGCCAGATATTTTGTTGTCTATTTTCCACTGTCAGTCACCATATGGATGTCACCTCATGTTCTTCACATATATGACTCAACGGATTTAATTAAATAATAAAACAGAAAAATAAGATTTATTTACAAAAAACTAGAATTTTTTTTCTTCCCTCAAGCTTTCAAAGTCATGTGTTAATTTTCAGTAAAAGTATTCTTTTCCCAGACCCACAAAACCAAGAAAAGCATCTTCCCCATTAAAAGCAAAGCCACAATATACAGGTGTCAAATGCGCATTTTAGAAGTTAATCTTGAATTTTAAATGCCTTGTTTTACAAGCCCTTTACTTATAAATGATATTTTCTTTGACATTTTAATACCCCTGAGATCTTGGTTTACGTTTCTTTTTCCATTATCTAGCTATTTCCAGCTTCATATATGTCTAAGCAGCTGCCTATAAAGCACTCTGCAGGACTAGTTCACAGCTGCCAATACTCTTTTTTTCCCTTGAAACTGAAAGCTTCCCTCTGTTCTCAACTATAGTCAGAGTAGCTGTAATCCTCAAGGTCAGGGTATTCCCCTTTAGAATTCTGCCAGTTCGCTGACGATATCACCATGGTATATTCTATCAAAGTGCTGTCATTAAGCTACAGCACTTCTTGTCTGAAATGTACCAGCAAAATCTAATTTTTTGCATTTATTGTTCTATATGGATGTCAATTACCATATGTAACAATATGTTTAGATATGATCTAATGATTGCATACTGTATACATGGGCCCAAGTCACAGGGTTCACATAAACAAAGCAAAATGGGAGGTCAAAGTTGAGTAGTTTCTTACTTTGACATTTTGGAGTGGTGCAGAGCTTTCTAAATCCAGAATGGCTATGAGATTATTGGCAAAATAAATCCAGGACCAAAAATGAGGTTCCCACAGGAAAGACTTGTGGATCTAATCCCATGCCAATCATTTTTCCTCCCTCAGGTCCCCAGTCTCTGAAATACTGATTCTAGCTACAGTCAGGGTAGTTTAGGAATGGGCTGTGATTTTAACAGCTGGTTCCACTGAATTAAATTTAGTCATCACTAGGCCAGGCCTTCTTCAGGCCATGTTTTCATAGTGTTTTATAACTTAGTGGGACAGTTTCTGTCAGCACTGATTTAAAAACTGAGTGGTAACTTGACTTTCATGTCTCTTCTCTAGGGAAAAATGGCCTGAAAAATGTGTTAGACTATAACATGAAATATTCAGAGTCTTAAAAATATGTTTTAAATTCCTCGGTAGATCCAGTAGCACATAACTATTTATTTCTCTTTTAAATTCTGTAGCAGATTTATGTACAATATTACTTTTCACACAACATAAGTATAAATGTAGCATAATTCTAGAAGAGATGAGCATAACTTTTAAAAGTTAACAATGAAAAGTTCCATGTATATCGGTTCATCACTGATGAACTACAGTCTCCCACTTGTTCACCAATCATTTGTACTACTACTCTCCAGACTGAAAAATCTTCACTGATTGTCATATGAACCTGTCTACAGAGTATAGACGGAAACTAAACAGTTTATGGGCAGTTTAAGGATGTTAGGATTAATTTCCAGAAAATGTGTGACACCTGAGAACAAGACAATGAGTAAATGAATACTTCAATACACAAAAACAAAGACTCTTTCATAGTTTTAAGGGGGAGTGTGTTTGTTGGTTCGTTTGTTTGTTTTACTCAAAATGAGTTCAATTACATTAGACCAACTAAGACAAAATTTTTCAAATACTTGACACTATTGTGAGGCTTGACTCAGAGTGGTAGCAATAACAATATTATAATAAAAATAATAGATTTATTTGATTATAAATCCAGTTTCAAAAATAAAACAAAATAAGAGTTCTCACAAAGCAAAGCATTCGTTGCAATTTTCAAATTGTTATCCCAAGTTCAGAAGCACTTTGGCTTGACAGAACAAGATGGCAGCAGGAGTATCACTTTGGAGAAAGCAGTAGACACATATTCCTTTGTATTACTTTGAACAACCCATGCTATCTAATTTACTCATTTACACTTTGCATTAAAAAAACAATCTTATCTCTCTCCAGCTTCACTTACTAGCCACTTCTTGTGTCTAAAAGGACAGTGAAAATACGACCCCTCTTCACCTTCTCCATTGTTTTCATGATTATGTCAAGTCATTTCTGTCATGTCCTTCCTCAATTAGATTTTTTCTAGGCTGAAAGAAAGCAATGATATTAAAAGACATCTGTGAGGTCCTCAACATTTCAGGATATGGACTTGAAAATTTAGGAAGACAAGTGAAAAGTATTTGTCTTTTTATATGTGCCTCATATTTTCTGACTCTTTCAGGATCCTTGGAGATTATGCTGACAAAGTTTCCTCAGTGAAGATTAAAGTTACAATATTTTTGTCTTACTTTATAAAAATATGTAAACATATTCACTGAAGCAGGGAGAGAAAATAGTATGAGGTCATGATTAAGCAAGTGGAGGAAAAGAAGGTTATCAGGAGTAGTCAGCATGGATTCACCAAGGGGATATCACGCTTGACCAATCAGATAGCCTTCTACGACAACATGACTGGCTGGGTAGATGAGGGGAGAGCAGTGGATGTTGTCTACCTCAACTTCAGCAAGGCTTTCGACACGGTCTCCCATAACATCCTCCTAGGGAAACTCAGGAACTGTGGGCTGGATGAGTGGTCGGTGAGGTGGATTGAGAACTGGCTGAATGGCAGAACTCAGAGGGTTGTCATCAGTGGCGCAGAGTCTAGTTGGAGGCTGGTAACAAGTGGTGTTCCCCAGGGGTCAGTACTGGGCCCAGTCTTGTTTAACTTCTTCATCAACGACCTGGATGAAGTGTTAGAGTGCATCCTCAGCAAGTCTGCTGATGACACCAAACTGGGAGGTGTGGTGGATACACCAGAAGGCTGTGCTGCCATTCAGTGAGACCTGGACGGGCTGGAGAGTTGGGCAGAGAGGAACCTCATGAGGTTCAACAAGGGCAAGTGCAGGGTCCTAAATCTGGGGAGGAACAACTCCTTGCACCATTACAGGCTTGGGGGGACCTGCTGGAAAGCAGCTCTGCAGAGAGGAACCTGGGAGTCCTGATAGATGACAAGTTGACCATGAGCCAGCAGTGTGTCCTGGCTGCCAAGAAGGCCAATGGTATCCTAGGGCGCATTAAGAAGAGTGTGGCCAGTAGGTCAAGGGAGGTTCTCCTCCCCCTCGACTCGGCCCTAGTGAGGCCCCATCTGGAGTACTCTGTCCAATTCTGGGCTCCCCACTTCAAGAAAGATGAGGAGCTACTGGAGAGTCCAGCAGAGGGCTACAAAGATGATGAGGGGACTGGAGCATCTCTCCTGTGAGGAAAGACTGAGAGAGCTGGGCTTCTTTAGCATGAAGAAGGCTGAGAGGGGACCTTATAGATGCTTATAAATATCTCAGGGGTGGGTGTCAGGAGGATGGGGCCAAAGTCTTTTCAGTGGTGCCCAGTGACAGGACAAGGGGCAACGGGCGCAAACTGAAGCATAGGAAGTTCCGACAGAACAAGAGGAAGAACTGCCTCACTCTAAGGGTGATGGAGCACTGGAACAGGCTGCCCAGGGAGGTTGTAGAGTCTCCTCTGGAGATATTCAAGACCTGCCTGGACGAGGTCCTGTGCAGCCTGCTGTAGGTGACCCTGCTTTGGCAGGGGGGTTGGACTAGATGACCCACAGAGGTCCCTTCCAATCCCTACCATTCTCTATCTCTCTCTTTCAGAATACCCTCATCACTTCAAAACAGAGGTACACTCTAATTCCCTCTCCCTATTTACTGCCTTTATGAATTATGATGATCCCAGAAAAATAGGACTCATACAAAGGGAGAGCTCATCCATCCTGCGTGCCCCTCTCATCTGACAGCACAAGCAGACATTCAGCAGGTAGAAAAGTCACTAGTCTCAGGTACCCGTTAAAAGAAACAGGCAAAATATTTCCCTACACAGGTTTTGTTCAGCACCTAAACCCACACACATGCTGAAAGAAATGAATTAGCAAATCTGTCTGCTTGACTAGATACTGGCACGAACGAATGAGACAAGCAATGAGTATAGGTAGAAGACAGCACCCTTCACTCTAATTGCTTAAGTAATATTTTAGATATTTTAGTCATACACACAGGTGTGACTTTCCTAGTTGTGAACTCTTGCATTGTCACACCATCTGTAAGAAGATATTCTCTTTTTCTTTACCTCTCTTTAGACCATACATAAGGAAAGATAACCAACTTCCTGTTTCCATGATCAGTAAATGTCTTCCTGAAGGTTTTATCCATCTGATGAATGAATCAAGGAGCAGCTTGCTTTTTCAGCTAAGAATGACTTTAGGAAAACTTTCCTAAGGACTTGAACAGTGACAGTATGGATATCGCAGCTCTATTGCAATGTCCATTGAGAGCTTGTCTACCGCATGGAGGATATTTCTACATCAGTTTAGTCTTTTGCTTGTATAGTAAGCCCAACTTTTGGTTAATCTTAAAGTATGTTACAATTATCTAATAAGCAGGGCTTTTTTCCCTGTGACTGTTACGAATTTTATCCTTGCAGTTTGCTGTTTATCTGCCTAGTTACATTTTTTCTGTGGAGATATACTTACCCCATAAAACCCCCTAAATGTTATCCCTTTAATGCTTTCATAGTAGTTAGTACAGTTTATGGCAACATATTATTGTACACACCAGTGTACAACTGAAAACAAATATACTACTTTTGCTTTGGACTAACAGACCATTTCTCTTATACTGCAACATTACCTATTTTTCCTGTGAGGAATTAGTATGAGAACACACGAATAGCCAAATACTACTAAGTCCTTTTTGTCTGTATTGTGTAGGTGCAGAGCTGATCTACTGCTTTTCTTGCATCTTTCCCATTCACACTATCTTTGTTTGTTATGGTCTTTCCACTATATTTATTCCCTGTGGTTTTTTTTCCTGATTTTTAATTTGAATTTCACTAGTCTTTTTGGAAGAGGTCCCTTTCTGTTGTTATTGATGTTTTGCTTTTCCAACCATGCCAATAGAGTCATCCATCTTTACTAAGCTTCCCCTTGGACACTATTTTTATTTCTTTTGAATTTCAGTCATAAACCCAACTTCTATCAAACACAAAGTTACCCACCTGGAATAGCAAAACGGATTTTTCAGTCACGGATCAGAAAGCTCTTACAATTTTATCTTTTTTTTATCCTGTGGATTCAACAAATTTCAGAGGGTTTGGATTATGCACAAAGCAGATGCCTCATCAATATTTAATATATACTTTCTTAACCAGGCTTCTTTATCCCAAAACTTTAAATTATCGCTTTAGACCCAACCTGTTTGAAAGAGATCCTGTGTAATGAACTAATATTAGCCATCCTTGCATAACCAAGGAGCTTGCTGCTACTGCAGAGATGCTGTGTACAAAGTTAAACCATTTAAAGACACATTTTATATGGTGATAAAGCAATTTCATAAATCAAAGGTCTTCTTTATCTAGGGCTAGAAACTGGGTGGGGAAGTGGACCTAGCTCAAGGTGGAGATGACAGTAAGCTTCAATCTTCATCATTTTCCAACTCTCGTCTGCTCATCACCAGGAATCCCACTCACATCTTCCTCACATTTTAGCTGAGGTCCTCTGTTATCATCCTTTTTTTCCTTATTCTTTTGACTCCTTTTTTACCATCTTATGTGGTGTGTACTCAGCTTCCTAGCTCCTGTCCTTCATTACCTTTCCTCTCTGTTTCAGGTTTCAACCAAGTTGCTTGCTGTTACAAAGAAATAAAGGGCAACCCTGAACCCCACAAAAGATCTAACTGGCCAACTCTGCTTTTCTTGGCTTGTTTTTTGCCTCTGTGATCTAATCTTTTAAACCCTTTTCCTACTGCTTAAGGAAATGAGTATGTTTTTATTGTAGAAGAATATGGTCCCACTAAAGCCAGTTCTTACTAACTCCAAAAAAATTAGTTTTATGATTAGTACAGTGAATTCTCACCGGAATGCTAGTATGCCCTGCAAAAAAATCTGATCTTGAATAATAACTTTGTGTGTAAAGCAACAGCAATCTGCTAACAAAGAAAGAAGATAAGCTTATTTCCTGCTTGCTAGTTGGAGATAAAACAACTTTATTGTTTTGTTGGTTTTTTTTGTAAAGGCATTCTAACTTCCAAAAATGTTTTATAACACAGATATATTTGACAAGACACAGAGAACTGGAATCTCTGTAGGGAAAAAGAAAAAAAGGCAGATTATCAATTCTCAGAATGAAAGAGATTAAAAAGCAGATAGCATTGTGTAAGCCTGTGAAATTCTGTTGTGTTTCCATCTTCCTCCGTTCACTATATGTGATTTTTTTAGTCTCTAGGGATGCTATTCCTATCAATAAAAATGCAAGAAACTGTCATTTTTAAGCAATTTATACTCTATTTTTCTACTTTTAAAATAAATTTTGTGTTGTACTGCAATGAGAATTTGTGAATTTGGCTTGTTAAAGCTCATATAGTGGCTATTAAGGGCACATTAGAGACCTGTATTGTACAGTCTGCAAAATCTCCTAAATGCCATATCCTGCCACTGCAAGAAGGCTTAGTCCAGATTTCTAATAGCCCGGTGGTGGCAGTGCATACGCGTCTAAGGACAATGCACATGCAGAAGAAGCTAATTAACATCAAACACTAATTAGTCCCTCAGTATTTAGCAATGAAGTATCAGCAGCTGTCTTAGATGCCATATGCTAGTTAGCATTAATAAACTTCAGAAATAATTGTCTCCATTGTTCTGTGTCATAATACTCCCTCTAATTATACTTTGGAGACCATTGCCTATAAATGGTAGCAAGCGTTAAATTGCATTGCTTGAAGTTTAATGAGCAATTTATAGCAACTTGTTGCAATAAAAAAAAATCTATATTAGAAAAAAATCTTAATACCAATTTTATAAGTCTATAATGTGTTGGCATGTACCTGCATTCAGAAATTTTATGAGATGGGAAGGAGATACTTTTTTTGTGTGTGCTGTAGTGTATGCAGCAAAAGAATAAAAAGGTAATGTTTTAGTGTAATAGAACTGATTCACTGTCTCTGCATGCAAATACTCCAAAAAAACCCAGTTTTATATCTCATACAAAACGGTGTGAGCTATTATACTGGAGTGTTTATGCTTAGCTCTTGGATTTTATGGTTGTTCAGAATTCCATTTATTTAATGGTGAGGAAAAAAAAGCAGTATTAATTTTGGTTTACTCTGATAAATACACATTATCCACTATGGAAGTTTTTCCACAGATTTATATTTGCAACACTGAAGAACTGTGTGATTGTTGGCTTTTTTGATGTAGTTGGTTTTTTGATCTTTGTTTTTTAGTTTTTAAACCAGAACTCCAGAAAAACCATAGGAAACACAAGTTTAATATTAGGTCTGTGGCATAAAACCTCAGACAGCCTGAGACTCTGAAGGTCCATTTAGACTTTCATGAAAACTTGTGATAACCACTGCTAAAGACATCCAGCACTGCATTACAGGCAGTGCAATCTTCCCTGAAATGATCCCTCCACACAGACACTGCTCGGTGTCTATATTTCCTGGTTTAAAGCATGTCAATAAAGCTAAACAGTTCAAATATAGCAAGTATATGTAATATTTGAGCATACCTCCCGTCAGGGAGTCCCACCTTGGTACAAATAAAAGAGCAGGACGTGGCACATAGTGAAAAAAAAGAAGAATCAAGCTGAGCAGTGTATCAAACAAAGGAGCCTGTATGCTGTAGAAAAACACAAGACAAACCCCTTCCTAGAAGACTTAATGCCTAAGGTGGGTCAAGAGCCAGCACAGGGTAGCTAAGACAGATGTTCTGACTGTATATTATCAGAAGCACTAATGAACATCCCAGGGGTTGTTCTTAAGTTTCATCTGCCTTCATCTGTGTAACTACTGTGCATTGAAACAAACAGGCAAAGACTCTAACATGAAGTTTCCTCAGATTTTTTCTTTCTTCTTCTTCTTTTTTGTTCTGTATTTACAAGTCTCCCATCAGTTCAACTATAAAAGTGGAGACTATTCAAACAAGTAAACACACAAATATGTACATGCATAAAGAGAGAACAAATGTTTTCCTGAAAAATCCCTGTAAATTCAGTCTTAGGAGTGATATCTGGTCCCACATTTACACCATTAAGTAAGAGAGCAGTGGAGTGACACAGAGCTATCTTAAATTCTGTGCATTTTGACTCATGGTAGACATTATTATCCCTGAAGAGTCTAATTTTTGTGTTTTTAGAATCAGGTCATTGGCACAAATGATAAGTGGGATTGTTATTTTTCCTTTCTGGAAAGTCGTTACGAAACTCAGAAGGGAAAAATTAAACAAAACAAAGCAAAATAAAAAGAACGGAGGCAAACCAACACCCCACTGCCAAAGGAACTGAACCCTGTTCCATGAATAAGCTGTGGCTAATCCAAGTTATCTTGACTGGAGACAGAAACATATTGAAGGGCTATATTGCAAAATGAGAATGTTGCTGTTCCACTGTTTACTGATACATTTTAAAAATTGCCCACCTTGCTCCAGCAGCTTGTTAGGAATATCCAGGATGAAAGGAAGCAGAGGGGTTATAGAAGAAATTTTAAAAAAATTAGCCTATCAAATGGTAAATCCATCAGTGTTTAACAGCCTGATCCGAAGTTGCAGTCGTTCAGGACCGTGACAGTACTTTGCAAAAGATGATTTCCTCCAAGGAAAGAGATCATTTCTTCATAGAAATGACTAATGTTAAGAGGGGTTATTATCCTATTACTCCTATCAGTGCAGAACATAAGTATGATAATTTCACCAATTGCATTCATGCCTATAAAACAAGTAAATTTAAGATGAAAGAATGTGGATGCTTATGAGCGCATATTCGTAAGAAGGTACGCAATTTAACTTTTGCAGCTGGTGTGGGTTTGAGGCACACAATTCAGTTATAGGTTTTGTTTGGACTTGCAATTTGTGATTAAGAGCATCTTAAAGCATTACAAACTCTATTAATCAAAGCGTACGCCCTCTCTATGGAAACAACAGTAAAGTTGTTAATAATGCAGGAGAAGGACCAGACCCTGGAAAAGAGGTTTAACCCTGTAAACCAACTTCTCAGTCATAACTCGAAGTTATTTGAATTCCAATTACAATGATACTTGATTTCATATTTTCTCCCATTTTAAAACCATTCATTTTCCTCGTGTAACAATGAGAAAGAAAGAAGGGAATCTTATCCACTTCAAAGAAAATTAAGGTCATAATTATTTCGTATGCATACATTTTTATAATTTATTACTGTATTAAGAGTATGTCCATAAAATTAAGTAGATTGTGTATGTCTATTCCTGTTCACCCACAGGAACATAAAACTGAAAAGATATCCTAATAAACATTTTTTTACGTCTAAATTAGGAGTAGATTTCTTCATATCTTAAGGGATTTTCTTTATAAATAACTGTTTTACTCTTGCTTTGAAATGTTAAAGATAAACTCTGTCTTTCAGAAAATGTATTATTTATTCAGACCTGAAGGTGTTTCTTCCAGTAGTTAAAACTTCAGCTTGGACTAACAGGGTGATTTATGCATTTGGACTGTATTTTATTCTTTAACAGAAGTTTAATGCAATTGGTTTGGGGTTTTGTTTCCACAACAAACCCTAGGGCTTTTGATAAAGCTTTTAACTGGAAATCTTTCTACCTTTACTGTTTATCAAGGGTTTATAGCAGAAGTTAATATATTATGTAGGTAGTTGATTTAGATACAGCATAATTTTTCTCATTTTATAAGATTTTATCCTCCTGACAAGTTGGTGTTTCCATTAACTGTACCATATACCACAATACTACATTTTTCTTGATCGTAAACATGTTAAAAATATAAAGGATATTTCAATGCTTCAATTTTCCCATCACTAATAGATATAAAATCTTGACATTACCAGATTTCTCCGTGTCAGTACATGGGCCTTTAAGCTGCCCATTTCTCCTGTGTATCAGAAACCTTCACTATCTCATACACTGTGGGTAGGGTGGTGGCATTTAACTATGGAAAGGATGGTGTGGAACCACACCGCCTTCAAGAGGAGGATCAGAAGATACTCTAAGTTCTTTAGGTGTTTGGCGAGGGAGGAGTACGAAAATCAAAATAAAAAACAAAATATCATGAAACATTTTGTAGGCCCCAGTTCAATGATAAATTTAGTAAGAAAGTTGCTTGAAGGCCTATAAAATCCCTCTGCTGGGACCTTTTAGGCATTGCTCTTTTTAGGACTATTCATGTACCTAAGTGGGTGAATCTCAGGTGCATTCTGGATGTCTGAACACCTAAACAATAGTGCCACCTTCCTATTCAACACCCACAGGACAAATGAGCACTAGACACATCTTCTTCCTTCTAGCTGTTCCTTGAAGTTGCTAAAAAGAATTGTTGGCCTTGCCTTCATGGGAGTTAGGGCTTTGTCGCTATTAGCAAGTGGGTCAATGAGACCCACAGTGGCTCAATGTGACCCACTGGGAACACATTTGTAGAGTAAAATAGTGGATACTTCCCCTACTGTAAATATATCCACGCTATGGGTGTTGCAGGAGGCCTAATGTCAGACAGGATGTAGAGTGGTCCACTTAATCGAATGCCTACTAGTGTTCTCTGTGAGTGTGGTTCTGCACCATGTCTTCCAGTCTGGTTTTATCCCTCAAGAGAACAGTTTGTGCCAACCAAACAGACCTACAGTGTAAACCAAAGCAGGGGGACAATGAAAAGTTTTGTTTCAAAAAGACAATTCTTGATCAAAATGAGAAAAACAGCGTAAATACTCTCTAAGAGTATGCAATTCTGACCTGCTTTCTCTTGCTCTGTACAGACTGACAATGATTTCTACCTAGAAGTCAGAGCAGTTCGTGTGCATGAAAATTATGAAATATTCATTCTTCTGTTAATTTCAGATAACCTTTATAACTTTTATGCCTAACCATTGGGAACTTAAGACAGAGATATTCCATCTTCAAAATACTTTCTGGACTTCACTTGTGAGTTCAAGTCAGCTCTATATTGCAGCAATTTCATCTATAGTGTTGAACAGCCTCAGTTAATTCTGAATATGCTTGCTACGACATAGGTAATTTCATTACCCATTCTTCATGGAACATTATGTTAGCTTTGGCCATCCTTCTTACTTCTTTCTTCAAGGGTATCAAATATTACCATAAGAAAGACTCTTGACCTGGTACTGTTAGTTCACTAACACAAGTTCCTTCAACACTCTGTGACGTTAACAAAAAAACAAAAGTAAGAAGGCCAGGTAATGCCAGAGTAAAACCAGACACCCTCACTGACAGGGACGGCAAGACAGATCCTTGGAACAGTGTCATACCCAATCTTAGATCAGGTGAGCGACACTTTGAGGGAGAAATTTCTTACATTCTGTATTACTTACTGACCCAAACTGAACAGTGAGGACAGCAACCTTCATTTTTTTCCAGTTATTATCGCAGTATTTATTTTTTTACAAGAACCATGTGCATTTTATTTGTATTTTAGCTAAAATCAATACATTTAAAGACATGTAGTCAAATTGCAACTACTATATCAGCTTCCTTTAATTTTTGCATAGTTTGTTTTACCTATACAATTAAATTCAGTATTTCAACTAATAGAAATAGCAGACGGTTTTCACATCTGGAATAAGTGATTAATACCCATGACACATTTAGCATGTTCATTTTTATTAATTGCAGTGGATGTTCTCGGAAGCCAAGTAGCTATATCCTACAAGCCACTGTACAAATGTAACAGGTTTGAACTAATAGAGATTTAATTGTATTCATTCAGGAAACTGGTTACTTTATTTGTATTGATTCAGGGTCATTGGCCTGTGTAGACTTTAGATACAGAAAAATGTCATTGGAGTGCCAAATCCCAACACCTATTTCTACTGCTGCTCAACTACCTACCTCCAAATTCATATTCAGATTCAGAAAGCACTCCTTTTGCAATCTTATGACAATTTATGTTGAATAGGTTTCTGCATTAGCCTCCTACACTGAGCTAAAATTCACTGACAAACTCTTGCTCATATCATACTCAGTCTAGCTTCAGGCCAAACTACCACCTCACATTCACATCACTTCTGTTGTGCTTCACATTCAGAAGAGTTCAATGGCTGGAATACTTTAACTATCCAGATTTACACAAGTTACCTGTCTTGTAGTTTTAGGCTTCCTTCTCAAGCTCTCCTTTCACAGACTCCAAGAGTCTTCAGATTTCTGCACCTCCGAGTGTCACAGGGTCTCCCCTCCCCAGCTCTTTGTTCTCCTTGTGCTTTTAGGTATCACTGTATCGTTTTGATGGATAGGATTCTCCAAGAACTCCAGAGCTAATTTTTTTTATAAAATTCCCAAATTCAGAACTGTGAAGGAATACAAGGCTAGTTGTCTACTCTTCCTTAGCCTTATGCACCTGTTTTCCAAGGATTTATTAGACCATGAAAGACTGCTTATAGCCTTTAATTCTCAGCCTTTACTCTTGCTATCTGCTCTTACAGTTCAGTGTAGTTACTCTCCCTAATTTTACCAGTCCATGCTCCATGCATGTAACTGAACTGATGGTCTGTACCCATTTTCAGAGGTCCTGCTATAATTCACAGACTCTGATGCTGTGCACTTCTCCTTTTTCTCTCTATCTGAGAGGGCGGACCATGCCTGGCATAAATGCTCCAGCTTCTTCATAGGTCAGGTTCCCCACAACCCAGGAAAACAACTATTTGGAGAATAAAACAAAACAAAACAAAACAAAACAAAACAAAATACAACAAAATACAACAAAACAAAACAAAACAAAACAAAACAAAATACAACAAAACGAAACAAAACAAAACAAAACACAACAAAACAAAACAAAACAAAACAAAACAAAACAAAACAAAACAAAAAAACAAAACAAAACAAAATAAAACAAAACAAAACAAAACAAAATAAAATAAAATAAAATAAAATAAAATAAAATAAAATAAATAAAACAAAATAATCTTATTTGAAAGAAGATATAAATTTCTTATTTAAAATCACTGTATGCAATT
>Ga0065711_1002121_pt1 | contig 36388 bp, 20 predicted proteins | sample Hoacrofraction12_FD_59098 | JGI IMG/M metagenome (GOLD analysis project Ga0065711, IMG submission 59098) | Hoatzin crop microbial communities from Cojedes, Venezuela - Epithelial fraction 12 v2 (version 2) | ecosystem: Host-associated > Birds > Digestive system > Esophagus > Crop | place... | reverse complement strand
TGTCGTCCACCAGGACACCCAGGTCCCTCTCCACAGAGCTGCTCTCCAGCAGGTCCACCCCAAGCCTGTACTGATGCATGGGGTTGTTCCTCCCCAGGTGCAGGACCCTGCACTTGCCCTTGTTGAACCTTATCAGGTTCCTCTCTGCCCAGCTTTCCAGCCTGTCCAGGTCACGCTGAATGGCAGCTCAGCCTTCTGGTGTATCTACCACACCTCCCAGTTTGGTGTCATCAGCAGATTTGCTGAGGGTACATTCTAACTCTTCATCCAGGTCATTGATGAAGAAGTTAAACAAGACTGGCCCAGTACTGACCCCTGGGGGACACCACTAGTTACCAGCCTCCAATTAGACTCAGCACCACTAATGACAACCCTCTGAGTTCTGCCATTCAGCCAGTAGCCTTGCATTTGCTACAAAATGCCAATAGGCCAATGGACAAACCCACTTGGATAGCTCTAACAAGCAGACATGTGTTTGGAGTTTAAAGAGGGAGGATGTGTCACACAAGATGTCTCTCTGGCTGTTTGTTCCATTTCAGCTATTTGATGAAGATGAATAATTTCATTTCTTCTCTAGTTGGTAGGGGATTTACAGATAGTCTTGTACCAGTGCAGTTTATTTCCTCTTTAAGAAGCTATTCAGTATTTATGTTGTTTGTACAGGATTTTTCTGGACTAGACACCACACTGGTAGAATTTTCAGATCATACAAATGACTCAGTTTTTCAAGAAAAAGTGACCTTTCCCACCTTCCCTGATTTTCACCTCATTTCAGAGAATTCAGAGAATGCATTTCAGCATTTCTGAAAATCAGGCCAATAATGACCTGCCTTACACTCATTATACTAGTTATCACCTGACACTCATCTGATGGGTGATGCTGGGATTTGTTGGGTAGGAAAACATACATTTCCTATGCAATTTATTTGTGTCGTGGTATGCGCACAGAATGCAGAAAATAGATAACGTGGCATGAGCCAAAAGAATACCCTTGCACTCAGCTGTCCCTTTAAATCTCAGACAGTAATTCCTGCATAAAGAGTTTGTCAAACATTTTAGAGACTGGTAAGATACAGCATTATTCAGGAGGAAGGGAGAAGACAGCAAGTGAGACTCCTCTAGAAGACCTTGTTATTGGGACACCCATGCACCCAAGTTCATTCTGAATAAGAAGGACCACTAAGCCTTTTCTGCTTCTACTTGTTGCACACCCAGGGTAGCAGAAACATCTCAGGAGTATTTCAGGTGAATCACTCCATGCAAGAGAGCTAGATTTTCCCTAAACATGCAGGTTTCCCTAGGTAAGAATGAAGCAGGCCCCTGTGCACAGCAGCAGCTGTGTGCCCCATGCTGTATGTACAATGTGCTGTCAAGGAAGCATGACTAGATTCTTCCCTAACAGAAATATCAGATCTTCAGAGTGTAATTGCCATTAGGAAAAGCAGTAGATCAGTGAAAGACCAATTGCTGGACAGCTGTTAGCTGAAGAGCTTGATGTAGCAGACTGAACATGCCAAGATTTCCTTCCATCCCAAAATATTCTGTAGTAATGCCAGCTTAATGTTGTGGCTTGGCAGCACCGTGTTGGACTTAAGAGATCAGTATTGCCCAGCCCATTTTTTTCAGTCTGTGAGTAAGTGCATCTAGTTGTCTGTCCTAAGGACTTCTGGCCATTCCAAGAACAAAGACACAGAGTTTTGGTAACCTCCCTGTGGAAATAGCATCCCCAGGTAGGGCCAGAGCCCTTTGGAATAGAGTCACAGGCATCTGATTACTCTAGAAAATACCGGAGCACCGAACATCAGTGTTTCTGTCTTAACTGTTATTACAAATATGAACTGCAGCACTCAGTGGTGAACTCTGTGCTTGCTCCTCACTTGTCTCTGCAAGTCAGCAGAGCCAGGGCCTTTCTGCATTACTTGTCATTAGCTGTAAGAGTCTTTTGGGAAACCAAGTAGTACACAGCTACAAGTAATTCTCAAGAGGCTGCTGTCACACACAAATGTTTTGGAGAAGGGGACTGGTTAACCCTCACTGGATGCTTCTTACACGTACCCCTTATGCCTCAGTGCCTGCCTTCTCCAAACTGAATCCCTTAGTGCCCTGCAGTTTCAGAATATGATGCTCATTATATTCATCCTAGCAAACGAAGCGCTAGCAGATGCTGAATTTAGCAAGAAATGGTTAAATTCCAACTTACTACCCAAGAGTTTTGTTTTAGTAACAGTATGCTGTGAAGCACTGGGATATCCAGAAAGAGCACTTTTGATAGAATAAATATGCTGTCTTTTGTAATTTTTGTGTTCCTTCTTTCATTTATATTTTTCAGCAAAAAGAATCGATAGTATCCCAAAGACATTAAAATAAAGCTGAATCTACAGAACAGAGCTCAAGTTATCTGCTGGATAAGCAATCTTGCCCCTTTCCTTAAATCAAGAAGTTTTCAACTACTTTTCTCTAAACAACTTTCTCCTGTGTTCCAATTTAATCAGTTTGGAGCCTGCTTCACTTTTCTGGATCTTCTTTAAAACCTTGGATTTCACTCTCCCTGCCTCAGAACAGTCATTCGTTGTAATAGTAACAGCCAAAGTCCCCAGTTTTACAGCATGAACCACAGCACAAACAGAAAAATAAAAATTGAAGACACATGAAGAGGAAAGGTTACTTTTAGACATCATACAGTAGCTCAAAACCTGGGTGCAAAGCCCATTTTCAAGGGCAGAACGACCACCACAGCTTTTTTGCATTTCATCTTTTTCCCCTTTCAGTCTACATTTAAATCCAGGCCAAACTCTCCCTCTTTTCCACCCCCCACATTACAAGGAGTGTCAGGCAACTTACTCAGTTGTGATCGCCAACTTGTTCTTTGGCTGTTTCAAGGGGAATCTGATGAACCCTGGCAGTGGTTTATGACTGAGGGACTGACCAGACTTGATTAGAAACTGCTATCTGAATGGCAAGTAATTAGTGCAGCTAGTTATGCATAGAAGCATCCGAGGCACTAGCAGACATAATAAGGGAGCCCAAAGTATGACTGAATGGCAGCCACAGGCGCTGATCCAGTCCATGTGTATGCTCAATGTCTTGTGTTGAGGAGGAGGGGCGAGGGTGTTGCCTTCCTCCCCCCCCACCCCCCCTTTTCATTTTTAGCTTCTTTACCGAGAAGGAATTGCTTTAACGAAGATTGACATTCTAATGAGCAATCTGTGTCAGCTCCTCTAATCATCCTAGTTTCTTTTTAACCTTTAAACAAAACTGTCCTTTAATCTGTTTTCATTTCCATTTCTGACATAGTTATGCTAAAATTCTCAGCAGCAGGAGCTTCCCTAACATTACACAGAAAGACAGCTTTCCCCAAGACTGTCTATCCTTTTGACTGGAATGGAGAGAGAGACACATTAAATTTTCAATGGCTCTGGAAGACTGGTATTGACGTTGCTTAGTTCTAGACCTGGATACACCTCTGCCTGTATATACACTCCTTCCCATTCCTGCCATAATAATGCAAAAAAGAAGAGATAATATGAAAAGCATCTAAGTACCTTTTAAGCAACTGATCTATATTTTTGAGAAACATTAAAGTACTATTTGATTGTATAGTTTTAGTATGTGTTAACTCATTACAGCGTGGCAGAGAAAAATCTAATTACATATTGTTGTATAACTGCTCTTTACCCTAAGATTAACATAATTTATGAAAGTATTAGTCTGGTTTAATCAGTGTAATGATAGAAGTGGTAGTTCTCTATACTAGTATCCCAAATGTGTAGATGAAAATAACTAAAAGCTTTACAAGGTTAGAAGACACTAATTGTGATTGCTAAATACTTTTTTCCAGGTAATACTCTTAATTGAAGAAAATGTTTAGACAGAAATAAGGAGCTATAATTTAAAAGGTAAATTGTAGATGGTATTGCAGGATGTCTCTATTAAAGGCATAGCAGAAATTTTACACTTTTTAAAAGAACATATCTTTCCAGAATCTTAACTCCTCATTTCCCCCTTCCAGCTTTCTGTTCATTCTCATTTAGCCAGTGTAGTTGTTGAACTTTTCCTGTCATTGAGAATCCTTCATACAGAGGGAAGATGACATTTGAACAGAGCAGTATGAAGTTAGCAGTATATAATATGATGCTGTTGGAGTTCTACAATATTTTCAGTTTGTATGTGTTGCAAGATCTATTGATGAGAAATTCTAATATTTTTTACCATCTTATGAATAATGGTAATGCTGTCTTACTCTTAAGGATATATTTCTGCTATCAACTTTTTGTTCCTTTAAAAGAAATCAGAATACTTTCAGTTCTCAAATTTGAAACCATTGTGATACTGTCTAATCTTACTGCAGTCTAGAGATTTCTGTGACCAATTACTTACATGAATGGCATTCTATACTCTGTCATTTCTTTGGTGTCCCTGATTTATCTCAAAGCCTTTATGACTTCACGCTTGGCTTTTATGTAGAAGCAGAGCAGGTCATGTGGTTATCCAGAGGCATTAGTATGGTAATTTTCTTCAAGTTGAGAAGGTGGAAATAATTAATGGACTGCTTTATTGATGTACATAGATAGCTGATTCTCTCTGTGGTTTCAAATCCCAGCTCCATTAAAGTAGCTTCAGATTTTATCTGAGGGACCAGTAATTACACAGGGCAAGAATAATTGCTGCACAAATACAATCTGATTGTGTTTTATGCTATTGCCAGGGCTGATGTTAAAGCTTAAATATATAAACAATGATATGCTGCAAGAATAGGTTGACTCCTTTTATTTAAACTCATGAACTCTAGAGTAACTTAAATTCAGAAAAATCTGTGCTCTTGAAAGTTAAGCAAACTTCAAAGAGGAAACTATAATCTTAGTGCAGTGCAACACAGAAATAACTTTACTGTCTTGACTAGACTCCATCTCCTATTGACAGTGACCAGTAGCAGACACCTTGGGAAAAATAAGCACCATAAAAATTGGATCCCATATACTACTTTTTATCTTCGAAACTGATGCAGATTTTAAGTGAGGATTTTGGCAATTCCAGTCACTGTGGTATTCATCCTAGAGTTCTGACCGACGCTAATGAATTTGTTCATAATATCCATTTATACCAGAAGTCATTTTTCCGATGCTTGATTTCGAGACAGTTTCTCAGATTCATTCCCCATAAAGAAGCTCCTGTGTGGGAACCTCCCTAGGCACTTTTGTAAGCAATACAGAAAAGAACTGATATAGCTTTGCTGCTACATAATCTTTCATGTGCTCCTTTTACAGCTTGATCATCAGCTGGCCCTACAGACTCAGTCAGGATTCTTGCCTCTCATACACTTGAAAAAAGTTATTAGTGGCTTTTATGCCTTTAGAAAATTGTTCTTCAGTATCTTCTTTTGGCTTGTCTTATTTTAGTTTTCTATTTAACTTGTCAGAGTTTATGATCTTTTCCATTTTTCTTCTTTGGACATCAGTTTTCAAAGGATGCTTTCTTTTAGCCATCTGCTTTATTTTTCTGTTGAAGCTTGCTGGCTTCTTGGCCCTATTTAAGCAGAGGCTCAGAATAAACACATAACACCTGAAAATTTAGCTTATATTCTTGCAATTCTAGCATCCATTTTACCATTCGGGTGTTTTTTAAACAGCATCTTCATTTTTATGTAGTTCTTCATTCAGTTACACAAAAATCAACCACATGAGAGTTTTCATTCATATAAAGATGCTGAAATCAGTGTAGTATGATATTGATTATAAACAAGCATTGCTTCTATCGTTACTCCTAAACTAAAGTCCCTGCATTGCTCAGACCTAAATTAGAGGTGGTCTCCTCAGTGAAAGGTTTGCACAGCTAACACTATTTTAATGTGCTACTTATTCCAAGTGCCCAGTGCAGGAAGCGTGATCATCAGACCAGTGAGACACACAAGGTGGACAGCAGGTTGGTGGCAGGACGGTCTCCACCTGTATCTAGTTCTGAGGATGGCAGCTTTTTTAAACATGCTTTTCTTCCAGATACCTTACTCTTTGATTTGCTGCTGTACTATCTCATCTACTTATATGAGGCAACACAAGGAACATAGTAGAAAGTCTACTGTTTTTCCCTGAGCTCAGAAGCAGTAGTGAGAAATATGAGGATATTTCCTGGATATTACAAAACTTTGCAGTGATAGAAATCATTTAACTACTGTGCATGAAAGCTTCCTGCCCTTTGCTTTTGTTCCCAGAGCAGTAATAAATTGTGTGCTGCCAAGATTAAGCACTTTTAACAGAAGTTATCTTAATGACAATAAGCTGTGAGTTGAGGTTAAGAGAACCTAGGAAGGTAGGGCAAATGTGTGAACAGGAGGGTGGAGCAGGGAGAGGGGGGAAATTTTTGAAAACTTTGAACAACTAAGAGTGACTCGTGCCAATGATTCGTCATGGCACAAAACACATCAGAGCCTTAAGTCATGAGAAGAGCAGGGAGAGAGAAAGGATTTTATCTTAAATTCTCATATGTTTTATGGCTTAAACAAAGATGATGATTTCAGGGCAGAAACCTTGCAGAGCCACTCTCTGCAATCACAGGCACATTTCCAAGTGAATGCAAATATCTTTAATGACTCCCTAGATTATGAAGTTGAGATCTAAAGGGGTAACGCTTCACCAGGTAGGGTATGGCCTTCTAGTTTCTCAGTCATTTCAGAATAGAGAACATGATTCTATGATTCTAGCACAGGTGGGACTTGAATGTAGCAGCCCCCCACAGCGCAGGGCAGCTGGATGAACCCCAGGAGTGCTCTGTCCCCGGAGGCAGGTGTGCTGGGAAGCACAGCATCATCTCACCCCACCACAAGCGATGCATCTGTTCTCTTCTGAGCTAGACCAAACTATTTCAAGCAGTACATGACAAGGACTCTTCAGAAAGTGCCTCAGAGAAATCCTAGCTACAAACTATGGCTTTCCTAAAAGGAAAATGCAGAAACACTGCATGGAGTAGAACTCTGAGAAACTTTTTTATAAGTAAGCCCTCAACAGCCAGACAAGTGATTAGGAGACAGTGCTTAACTGTTCACAACCCTTGCGTGACCTAGACCTTTGAGTGCAGCATCATTTTTTCTAAGATCAAGTAATTAAGATGTCATACATGGCATGTGCCTCTGGATCCATACTGGGAAAAGTGCTGCCTCCTCTCCCAGCATGGATGCAGACTGTTACATGTCCATCAGCACAAGCTGTGGACAGTACCATTATGCTTATATGCAATTTTGCAGTACCTACAGAAGGGCATCCTTATGGAACACTGTTCCCTCATTTTTCTCTGGAGAGGGGAGGCTTGTATTTATTTAAACAAATCCTTGGTGTTCATCACTAGGAGAATAGCATTCAATCCTTGCTTTATTGTTCTAGCTACTGTTATTTCACTGTTGTTATGCATAGGTTTGGTATAAGCCATCAGAATCCCTCATTCTATTGTGTCATGCTGATACTAGAGCATCTTCATACTTCTCAATATAAATTGTTCCCAGTAAATTGAAAAAAGAGCAGCTACAATAAGATACAGACTGAATAAGGATGTCAGATTTTTGCATAGGTATAAAATTTAAGTAATCCCCCTCACCTTCTCCCCATAAAACACACACAGAAAAGTCTGTTGTCCGTAGTGTGCCACCATACAGAGGAAATAAACTTTGAATTTACCCAGTTTTCTTTCTGTTATGAGAAGGTTCAAGGCATGACATCGGTCAGACAAAAACTTAACACCTTATTGTCTATGTAACATGTTTGCAACAAATCAGCTGTCAAGCAGTAGAAGTTTAGGGGGATTTATAGCCAAGGCAGAGATGACAAGATCAGTATACAGAAACTTTTGGCAGAATAACCAGTAGCCAGAGAACCTTGCTAAATGAGATTGTAGGCTAGGATGTGGGCTGCATGCCAACTAGCTTGTAGAGTAGCTCCTGTACAGCACGGGAGCCAGTCTGCTATCTAAAATGCTTCAGAGGTCCACACACAAAGATGCAGCATACTCCTGCTCATACATGACTAGATTTTTATGGAAATACAACATAATTGTGGGGAAGAAGATACTGTTTCATTAATGACTGAACCCCTAGTAGAACCTTGTCTGTTAGTTAAGATGGAATAAGACATTAATATTTTGATACATTTTTCTAGATTTGTACACTAATTTCTTTAGACTAAACAGTTAATACAGTACTTGTGTTTAGTTTAAGCCTTGGTTTCCTGGATGAAACCTCCTTGGATTTTTCCGTTACAGTTCTGAATACTTTCCTATTACTTTGAGTATCTAAGCAGCAGCACTAATTACTTTAATTAAATGTAATCAGATATTAATATTGCATAATATCCCCATCCACCAGTTAACTTAGGTGTGCAGCCCTAGATCAGTTGTCCTTAATTAACCTTCAGTTGAAGCATAAGCACAGCCATTCTGTGCCATCACTGGGGCGAGTTTACCATTCCTGCACTTACTTTTTCTCTAACCATAGATGACAGCTAGCAACAAGCACATATTGGAGAGATTCTTCAGCATGAGCTTCCTAGGCATTTAGAAAGAAATAAAAGACTGCAACAGAGACTTACGTGTTTGGGTGACAAGTCTAACCTCTGCAGTGCAACATCACGATATTGGAGCTCCACCTTCTTGACTTTCTGGTGGTGGGCTGGTGTGACAAGCATTGTACAGAATGCAAGGTTTCCCTGTCAAAAACAGAAATAATGTTATAAAACATCCCCTCACAGCAGCTGTTTCCCAGTGCAGCTTTTCTGGAACAATCCCAGCTACATCATAAATTCTTTAAGTATTATGAACTTGAAGATAATGGACTGCTCTGTTTGGCTCGCTATTTTATTGCACTTACAATGTCTAGTGTATTTAACTTTTAAAAGCTTGCTGAATAATTTTGTTTTTACTAATACCAAGAGTATTTCTATCCAGAAGATTTTTTTAGTAACAGTAGAAACATTCAAGCAACAGATTTCCCTTTTAATAATTTTAATTTTCCCTCTTGAATGTACAGCTCCACAGTTTCATCATTAATTTTTTTTTTAAACAGCAGCACAGGGGGATTTATGGAGGGAAACCAGGTTATCTCAATTAACATAAACTTTTGCTTTAGACATCTGCATAGAGAGGGGTTTTCTCTCTGACAAAAACTGAAGTGAGATCCTATGGTATTTCTCTTAAAAAAGCATAAATAATTAAGTGTGCTCTGTTTTATTTTTAATTGCACTACATTTATTTTATTCAATTTCAAAGCATTAGCACTATCATTTAGCAACCTCCGGGAACTTCTATAGTCTTGTAAGTCCCCAGTGGAAGTAGGAATTGAGTGGCAGGGTAAACAGAGGAGCCAAATAAATTTTTAAGACCATACTGCCTGTTTATTTTTCTGATCACACAAAGCTTCGCTTATTTTAAAGGGCTTCCATTTGACCTCCTACAGCATGGTTACACCCAGGGTTTATTATTCAAATAAAAGATTACTGACAATTTGATGCAGGTATCTGCAATACCAGCCATTTTGGATGCTGTTTCCTGATCTTTGCTTTCCCAGAGCCATTACACTGTCATCCCTCCTTATAGATTTCATGCAGTATGTACTAAGAGCAGTTACCCATTTCTGGCTTTACATGTGAGCTGGTTTGATTGTCTGTGTCAGGTGTTAAGAAAAGATATTTCACCTCTGAATTTAAGATATTAGTAGTGCATGTTCACTTCAAAGCTGTTCAACTAGGGAATACAAGGAAACTTGAAGCTTTGCCAGCCATAACATGTCAATTATGGCCATACCACTTGGATCCCTTCAGGGCTGTCTGAGCTCACCTGCATGAGTAGCACCTGTAGATGCATAGACAGGCAAGCACAGAAGAGACAAAGATTCACCTGAAAATTGAGTTTTCAGATATTTTGCAATAGAAGTAACATCTGTGGACAATAGCTTATGAACTACTGGAGCAGGCAGATACTCAACAACTACAAAACTACTTCTGTGATGGACTTTATACTCATGCTGAAGTTCTGCTGTGCAAGCAATAGCCTAAGAAGAGCCCTAAATTTTTTCTACTTTTGTAAAAATGTTCCATGAAGCTATGTATTAACCCAACCAAAGTTTTACACCTAAGTACACTCAAACTCCGAGGGCAAAAAGAACTGAGTTGTTCTGTAAAATATGATAGGAAAACACTCACCCACATCAGCCATTTTCCTGAGGCTACACACTCGGAAGGTATTTTCCACCTGTCTCCCCTCCAAGCAGTATCTTCCAATGGGTTAAATCTACTGCAAATCTGAGTTTCAAATCCAAGCAACACTCTATATGGCTCCCACTAGAGTAGCCTAAAACTGCAAGCAGAAGCAAGCACCCACACTGCAAAAACCTGCATGCAGGTAACTACAGCAACTGAAAAGCTTTTTATAGGCAGCTGGTGGGTGGTTTTCAGCTCCACCCTCTGGCAAAACACCTGTGCTCCTGCCCCAAGGACTCAGCCACATTCTCCTTCCCCCAGCCTGGGTTTGTAGACTTTGTCACAGACAGTTTGTAGATTAGAAGAAATGCTTTGAGGCTCAAAGGTTATGAAAACTTTTAACAAAATCTAAACAGAAAAAGTAAAGCCAAAGAAGGCATCAACATTTGCACCTGTGAGATTTCCACCTACTACACAAAACTGCAGAACAATTCTGATAAAGTCAAAGTTGCCGTATATATTTGAGACACGAGAAAGGTGTGTAGACACAAATTTAAATGTGTCCTTTGTGTGTCTTGTTAGTTGCTCTATACTTGTTTAGTCAGAAATTTTTGCAGCATGTGAAGAGAAGTTCAGGTTGATCTTGTCTATAAATTGCAGATTAGATGCAATATGAACCTCCAGCCTGCAGTTATCTGGTGAGAAACAGTGTATAGTTACATCCCATTTTTCTTCTTTTTCCAATTAGGGGCACAGAAGCTTTGAAAGTAACTCAGCTTATCAAAAAATAGGTGTTCCTCTATGTTCCAAGCTATTACATGTACAGGGAAGGAACTGTCCTTCTTCAACATCAGAGTATGGCTTTTCCAACAAGATTGGTGTTTTAGGTCAAAATTTTGACTAATGAAAGATTTGGGTGATTGGAACAGAAATTAGGAGAACCTGTCTAGAGAGCGGGCCTGTTCTCTGGGATCACAATGTGTGAGCTTCGCTTGTAATAATGCTGTTTATTTTAAAGGATTCTACTAAATATGAACACTTTTTAAAAAGTTGAGTAGAATGGAAAGGTTTCAGTCTGAGGACACATTGTATGTATGCAAAATTAGCATGAGGCCTAATGAGTCACTTTCGTATTGCTCAATAGATATTCTATAACACTAACAACAAATGAGCTATTTGTAATAGAATTCGGGATTAAATCTAGGTACCTTCAAAAGAGAAGAAAAATATTACCTTCTTTCCTGATACAAAAATATATGAAACAATATATTTTCGTCTTTGTGTATGAAGTTTTAAATTCAAGTGCTAGATGACTTTGCCTGTTTTCACTTTCAGTGTGTGTATCTGGACAGTATGACAAGTTCAGTTATCTGACTGTCTGTCTTGCATGTATTTCTCTAGTCTTTCCAGACTTTTCTTAAGCTTGCACTTTTTTGTATTTTGCAGTTCCCTCCTTTTGGGGTTTGGTGAACTCGGCTTGGAATCTTTGCTCTGTTGGGAAAAGACAGTCACCTGTCAATATAGAAACCAGCCATATGATTTTTGATCCCTTCTTAACTCCACTTCGCATAAACACAGGGGGAAGAAAGGTATGTGTTCTGACATGTTCTGGTATAAAAACAAGAAGTTAGTAGACTTACAAACATTTGCTATATTTTACATTTCTAACACATTTAGACTTTTATCTCTGTCAGCTCTGAGGCAGAATAACAACAATGTAGTACTTTGCAAATCACACAATTTCATCACTGCTGGAGAGAGAGCAACCACCATGCATTTTTAGATGTCTTCTAGCATATATTTTCATTTTCATGTTACCTGTTACTTGAAACTCTGCTGCCTGGAAGAGTAGCATCTCACTTAGAAACTCCATGTTTATAACTGAATTCGGTGTTCACCCTGCGTGGCATTTTAAAAGTTCTGTTCTAAAAGTGTTGTTCAGGTTGGCCAGGATCTTCTTTTATTCATCTAAACGAGGGTAAGATTGCGGTGCCATCACGTTAAGGGGTAGGAAAGGATGAATGAGCTGCTTTATATTATGAAATGAAAGGAACTGTGAGATACATATCTCAGCATGGGACAGGCAGACAGATGTGTTCAGAAAGTAATCTAGTTTCTATGTTATCTACAGCATATTGGCACACATAAGAAGATTTTTTTTACTGGGTATCTCCTCAAATACATTAATTAGAAAACAAAATGTCAACAATTATTTTAATACATCATCAGTAAATCTCCAAGGACATTGGATCAGATGGAAATGATAGGTTATCAAAGACTATCTTACTCATATAAAATCAGCATGAGGATTTTGTGTTGAAAAGTGACTGCCACAGCTGACTAGTTTATTAACCTCTATTTCTGACCAAACCTCATCTGTTTACCCAGATTTGGAAAGTATATCTTAACAAGCCGAGATACGTAACCAGAGTCATTCTGGGTTAGATATTGTGTGTAGCTATGGCTCAGGCACCTGGACTTCTTGGCTAGTCCATATAGATTAGAAGTGGAGGCAGGAAACAATCTTGACAAAATGATGCTCTGCAAATGGGTGGAGACTGCTGTCTGAGGTATGTGTACATATAGAAATACTGCTGACAGATGCTAATCAGTGAGCATATCCTCCCTTTTTTGTACTGTATCTAAGTTATGTTTGGAGATAAAATTTGCACAAGGTTTTTATAGTAGTAAAAAGCTTAATTTCAGTAAATGTTTCTGCAAGTTTTCGCAACTCAGATATGGAAGCATTGTTCTAATGCATGTATATGTCAAAGTAGTTTGCAAGAAATTATTTACGACTATGAATTTGAAAAACATTCAAGCATGTCCATTTGTGCTTGCTGACCCAGTGCTCAGAAGCAGAATTGAAACTGTTGCATGTCAATGAAAATATGCAGGAAGTTAACAAATCTAAACAATGCAAGCAGATTTTAGATCTCAAGCATGTTGAACTTTTAATAATCTCTTGCTTATATGAATGGCGTAGTTAGGGACATTTTACATGCATGGTTCTTAAAATTATTTTCTGCTACTTCATTCTTGTTTCCTAAAATAATTATACTTAGTAAAAAATAGGAGTACAGACAAATATTAGAGTACAGCACCAAAAAAAATTTTTGAGACCTACTTGGTTCCTAAGTTGCCATTCAAAGCATTTCAGAAAACAAACTGATCCCAATGATAATACATAATGATTTTTCTTTCGCTAAAGAATGTATTCACAGTATGGAAGTTTGAGGACAGTCCTCAAATAACTAAGTTATCAGTTCTGTTTATCCAACTGGAGGGTTGATACTTTTCAATTCTAAAATTATTTTATAAATAAAACATCTTGAACCTGTTAGCATTCTTGAAAGTAGTCATTAGTTCATAATGTTGCTGTGTTGCTTCCCTTATGTGGGGGTGCTTAAAATAGTATTTTAAAGATTTTCATGCTTATTCTATGCAGGCGGTTCTCTTTTGTGCAATCTGTAATACAGAACAATGCAGATGAAAAGGCATTGTGACTTACCATTTCAGAACAAGCAGAGACTCTAACAAAAGGTTATTCCAAGATGATTTATCTTCTCCTGTTGTCTTCACAAATGAGATTTCTGCTGGAAGAGGCATGAGATGTTAGGAAGAGGCTAGAGTTAGATCAGATACAAAGAAAAAGTTCTTCCCCATGAGGGTGTTGAGGCCCTGGCCAGGCTGCCCAGAGAAGCTGTGGCTGCCGCCTCCCTGGCAGTGTCCAAGGCCATGTTGGACGGTGCTTGGAACACCCTGGTCTGGTGGAAGGGGTCCCTGGCCGTGGCAGGGGGGGTGGAAACAGATGATCTATAAGGTGCCTTCCTGCCCAAACCATTCTGTGATTCTGTGAATTTGCTCTGTACTTCCCACTGAGATTCTGGTGGTACACGTGCACAGACATCGGAACCAATGTAAGCTTCATTAGAGATATGATAAAATGGGAGTATTGTTACTTACTGAAGGACAGTAATGCTTCCAACTCTGGCCCAAATTTCAGCGTAATATGTAGATTATTTTTTTAAACAGAAATGCATTGAGGTTTTTCATTTTGATATGAAAAAATGGATTCTGCTGTTTATGAAAAGGCTGACATGTTACAGATTATTTATAAATTACAGTACGACATAATATGAAAGTCAAGAACAAAATTACGTGGAAGTTGCCAGTGGGACAAAGCCAGGAGTTTCAGAATATTTAATATTTTTAGCAATTCTCAGAATACAACTGTTTTTTTGTACCAGCTTAGGATAAAGCAAATGTCTGATTGTTAATAAAATGGAGGCACCGATGGCCTGGGAGATGCTGTATCAGTAATGTGATGTTCTCACCACACTCACAAGTATTATCCTGCTGGTGTCAAGCAGGGATAGCCTTGTATCATGTTACAAGAACAGGATTTGTTCTAGTTCTGGTTAGTCTGTTTCAGAGAGGTTGCTAAAATGGTTGAATCAAAATTCTCCTTTGAGGAAAAGACTGAAATTTTAGTGCCTTAGAAAAAATTCTTCTCTCATAGTTAAGGCTTCAGTGAGGATTTGATTTGCCAGGTGGTATATTTGTGTTCACTTTTTTGGTAATGTTTTTTGTATGTCAAAAATGGAGGTGTGTTTCATATAAGCACTTCAGTTTTCAGGGCAATGAACCAATTGATATAGCAGCCAGGGAATTCCTTAGACAAGACTTAACTGTGATTGTGCTGTACACGAAAGGATTTTATGGAACTGATCCTAAGAAAAATTATGAATAAATAAAAAAGGGATTTGATATGGTTTCAAATCAAGGTTATAATAAGCCAGGTTACGTGCATAGTGAACAAGACAGACAGCTAGTTGCACACAGGGTCAAAATTATACACCTGTTTTGAAAAGGGAGCTGGGAAAAGAGTCAAGCCTTAAGAGAGGGCTGGGTGGAAGGAAACGTTCAGTACAGTTAGTTTTGGCACAGTAACTTCAAATTTTTAACAAATTTTTTTGTTATTAGAGTAGAAATCAGTTTTCTGATTGAGTTCTGATTTTGAAAACAACATTTCTACTTTGTGTGCTTCACTTTTGAAAGTAACTTAAGAAGGAACAGAAGAGGTTCACCTGCGGGAACAGAATCCAAGACCAGTCTAGAGGAATTCAGATAACTCATACCTGGGTGGTACGATCACTGACCTAATGCTGCCTCTTAACTCTTTCATTCCTTACCACTCATTTCTCTTGGCCCTTTATTTTTGGGGGTGGGGAGCATTGCTTGATTTCTGTAAACTGGTTACCTGTTTAGTTCTCAATTTCCACATCAGCAGACTTGAAACTGTTCCAAACCATTCCATTACAGAATTTATGACTAAGTATGCCACCGTAAGTGCATACCTTTCTAGCTGATTTCATTAGAGAGCTTATTTTACTTCAATATTAGTAATCGACGGCATTTTACTAAAATAGATTGAGACTTTTCTATGATTACTTAGACCACTTGGGAATAAAAAAATAATTGTCTTGTTCCTCAACAAAAGGAATGATCTGAAAGGAGAGTATGAGGGACAACATCACTGTTTTCCTACCCCGCAGCCTACAAGGGGAGAAAAGTACAATCTGTGGCCTGTTACACAGCAAGTGACTTAATAGTTACTTCTGACCTGAGGCTGAGAAGAAACTTCTTCCCATTCCATTCAGGAGCAAAAGAGATAGCAATGCAATCTGCCACACATTTATACCTCTTTGATCAGATTTCTCACAATAAAGTTCCAGTGAGCAGTAATACATTGCTTTATGTGATGTCCAGCGATTGCAGTGCAGTATTGGGTTATGTGATTTACAATTCAAGCATCATCAGATGTTATTCTGAGTTGTGCTGGGTTATTTTGTATGTTTGCGCTTCTCCGTTTCCTGAGAAAGTGGCTTTTCAGGTCCTGAAGGCTTGATACAGATAATTGGATTCAAGATCCAGAATCTCAGCAGAAGATATTTAATGAGTTTACATGCAGATAAATTCCTCAGAAGAAATGCTGCTTTTGAGGAAACTCCCCAAGTTTCAGTTCTCTCTCAGGCCCAGCTTTGTCTCTTGATTTTCCATTTTAGTGAATTTAACATGCAGCCCATTTCAGATGAACAGCCCTTTTTAATAAACAATACAAACCCTTATTAATATGCAAATCACACTCCTCCACTCTGTCTCAAAGAAAATCACTGTTTTGCTTTCTCTGCTTTTTTTTCCTTGGATTCACATAAGCCCCAAGGAAATCAACAGCAAGACAACTGAAGAACTTCACTGACAAGCCAGTGTAGTCTAGTGACATTTAGGCAACAAGCACTATGGGTTTCAGTCTCCAAAGCAGGGATTTATGGACTCTCATGGACGATAGTAGTGGCTGAACAAACCACCTCTCTTCCCACAGAGTTAGTCCTCTGATGGGATTTCTTCCTCCATTCACCAGGGCTGACAATCTCTCTTCTCCTTTGGTCCCCCAGAATTTGTCACCTGACTTACCCGTAGCCTATCTGCCTTTGAGCTCCTTATTCTCTGTGGGCTTAATTTTAAGAGCCCTACTTCCAAGATGCTTTAAGACTGAACTACAGTTCTTGGCCATAGTTTTTTTTTCTTCCTGAAACTTTGTTAAGTAACAGTATGTGCTTTAGACACTGAGTACATCTCTGCCAATTAATTTAACCTTGTCACGTAAGTGATGCCATGTGTTACTAGTCATTTTAGGTCATGCTCAAGGACTTAAGTTGTGGTTTAAAGTGGGTAAAGTTCTGTTTAAAATCACTTTATTTTGAAGACGGGGAAGACCACTGTACCTGATGTTGACCTCTGGGGAAATAAACAAATCGGTGTCTGCTGGCCAAGGACTGTTAAATACATTCTCTAGCTCAGTGTGCATAAATGAAAGTTACTCGGTAAGATCCATAAGTCTGCCTTCTCATATGGGACATTAATGAATGCAATCACATATTATTTAAATTAACATCTTTGTAAATAATTGGTTCATTCTATGCATCACAAGATAATGGTGATATTTAGCAGTTTCTAAACTAAAATAGGACAGGAGAAAAGAGATTTATGAATTGAAATCAGTTAAATGGTTTCTCTGCCAGCTAGTTCTGATTCCATGCTGTTCAATCAATTCAAAGTATTACTAGCATTTTTCTCAAGAGTGCAATATATGACAACTGCCAAGCTTTGCTTTGGTGATTACTAAAAGGACAGATACTGGTGTGAACCATATTTCAGCAGTGCAGGAATATAAAAAATGAATTGTTAGAACTGGTCCAGGAGGAATAGATAGCAATACGACATCAATGTCATCTGTAAACTGATTTGTGATGAATTCTTAGAGGGCTTAATAATAATGTGATGTTTTGATTTAGAGTGGCTTTAGAAAGTCAGAAGTCTGATGCAAACATAAAAAACTTTGATGAATAAAAAATGAAATATAGTATAGTTGCTTAAATAATTGTTTAACATTGCTAACACTTCTGCAGTATTGCATGTTCTCAGATGTATTACTAAGTGAACGTAAAATTAAACCAGCAGGTTAAAGTAACTTGGGTATTTGTCCTCGTCACTGACTTCAGAACAGGAAAAACTGCTGAGTATTATTTCAGAGGTACTTGCAAACTTTGCTCTTAGTAGACCATATATAGGGAAAAACATATGTTCAGGGTCTAGATCTGTCTCTATACTGGGACTTCTGTTTCCTTATCACTTCAGTGATCCTTTCTTGAGGTTGACTCAATTTGAAATATGTGGGGACTCCGATGTGTGCCTTCTAAATTTCTGGTGTCTGTGATAGTGGAGCACCACTGCAATCATAAAGGAGTCCTGAATAGGCACAAGAATGCATTTCTATGGCTTCTTCATAGTATCAAGGGTTTTTTGCTCCAGTATACCTACTCCACTTGACATTTATTCTTGTCTAGTGTCATGAAACAAGCTCACTTGTCTGCCTGGGAAACCTCCTAGGAAATCCTAGATTTGGCAAGAAGTGATTCAGCAGGCTTACTACACAAGCTATGCTGTACCCTGGTTTAGAGCTGGGGATACGCTCTTATTTTGGCAGCAGAAGTACCTTTCAAATTCTATGCTAAGCTGTATCTCAGCCACAGTCGTGTGGTAATTAAAAGCAACCTGTGGTTTCCTTGTGAAGGCGGGTGTGCTAACCCTGGAAATGCATTCAGTGGGATGTTGTATGAAACTTCAAGGGGTTCCGCTGTTGCAGACATTGGGCAGTAAACCCAACAGAAGGTTAAAGAGTTGGTGATGTTATTCACGCTCGGCTAACCGCTACTAGTCAAAGGTCTCGTCCATTGCTTTCCTTTTTCCCTCTTCTGTTCTTTATTTCATTAAGTTGCTTTCCTGTTTCCAATTCCTAATGATGCAGCTTCAAAAAAAGATTGGAGCAGCAGCTGGCCTCCAACTACTAAATAGTTTGGTGCATTCAAAGGAATTTAAAAAATACGAACTTTGTTCTTAATGCCCTTTTTCTATCTTCTAGTATACATCGTGCGTTGTTTTGATAGTATCTTATTTGGAGTTATTTCATCCTGCACTTGGGTCTATTTATAAAGCTAGATATGTCTTTCAAGCCTTGCAGAAGTAAAAGTAACATATATCTTGTCTTTGTACTTGATTCTGTACTTGGGGCTGTAGCCACTAATATGAAAAGGCTGAGGATTTTTTTCTCTCATATGGATCTGCTGTCATAGTAAAGATGTGGAAGTATCCTGACACCATATGCTTTAAATGGAATATAATTTTGTATTTTAGCATTGTTAAAACACATTTCCTGGTCTCAGAAGGATGATTAATTCTTACTCTTTTTTTGTTACAAACATAAAATAATAAAGGTATGGCATGTTGAGACTTAGTAAAATGTGATAATATTTTCATGAGAGTGGGTATTTTTGGCACTGCAACCATTTCTTAAACAACAATGATTTACAAAGCATCCAAGACAGATTTTCTTTTTTCTCTTTGTAATCAATATAAGCTCAGCCTGAAATTATTTTGAACTGATAAGTAAATAATTATTTACCAACAGTTCAAAATAAATCTTCTTCAGTTCTTTTCATTTCAGTGTTAGTTTATTCTCCTATATGAGTTCAAACAGTTAAGCTTTGCAGCTTCCTAGCTGGCAACTGAGTATACTGCATAATAAATAGTTCTTGTAACAGTATGTTGTGGTGTTGGTTCTTCACCAGCTGGAGTTGGTGGCAAAACTTATTGTTGGCCGATCAGTCTTTATATCCTACGTGCATCAAGTACATATTTACAGCCAAGCTTTTTTTCCCTGAAGATGATTTTCACATTGCTCTGGAATTCTGTAAGAGAGTGTAGATTAGGAAACCAGTTTATATGTGGAGAGAGGAGACTTATAATGTGTGTTAGGTGTCTGCTGCCCATCTAGGCAGGAGATACATTTTGGCTGAAGATCTGTTTATGGGAGTTAGGTGCCAAGCCGGCTTTCCACACAGTTCTGTGCAGCATAGTGATTGCTGGCTGCAGCAGTGAGGTAGGAGCTGTGCGAGACCCAGTTCCTGACAAACTGGAATGGGACGCAGGCACTGAGAAACCTGGGGAAAAGGTTCTTTTCCTTTTTTTGCATAACTCTCACTTTCATCCAAATTGTTAAAGCTATGGTCTGGAGACTCGTTTGGCGTTGGGTTGCAGCAATCTCAAAGAAGTGAAAACAATCAGGAAATAAACTAAGATCCATGTTGACATATCATCAGTTCATTCACATATAAGTTAATAAAGTTAAGGTGAAGTAAACCTGCTTTTTGGCTGGAGCATTAAACGCAAAATAATTGCAAGTCTGGTGCTTGTGAAATTTTCTTTTAGTTTTGTGTCTCCAACACAACAGATAACAGTTCTTTTAGTCACATGTCCCTGCAGTGTTTTACACTGAATTATATCAAGAAATCACCATAGATTTTGCAGGGATTTCTGCCCATCCTGCAGCTGGAGTAGGTACTTTATAATAGACATGTGTCAATTCTGCTGTAAGGTAGAGAAGACGTGGATGGATAGCACTGCTGTCAGGGTGAAATACAAATTGCTGTGGTAGTCAAATGTGCCATTCAGAATTTTGAGTGGCAGTTTGGTGTTAGAGAGAAGTGCAAGTTCATTGTTTTTCCTTCTGGTACTGTTAATCACTTGTTGTTGAAGCCTGAAGCAGACACGGTTTGCTTATAGGTAGGAGAATTAAACTATTTATTTTAGGATTAGATGCTAGAAAGGAGCTTAAGGGAAAAAACTGAAGCGGTGGTCAATGAACTGTATCTAATAATCAAAAACAAATCTGTGGATCAGCAGCTCCTCATCAAACTGGGATCTGGCTGGTAAAGCAGTGGGGATATTTAAGCTGCGTGTCAATCAACAGGCTGAGGAAAACCATCAGTAGATGATTCTGGAGCAGAGGAAGAAAATGTACGTAAATTGGGGGCGAGAAACTGTTCTTAATGTAAGGGATTGTATATTACAGGGGACTGCAGGCCTTGCAGGAAAATTGGAAAGATAAAATAATGATTTTGCATGTACCTTTTTTTTGCTTGGGATATGTTTTTCCTGTGCAGAGAGTGACAGAAAATCATAGCTCATAGTAGGATTGCTTAGATGTGTGGCAGCCCTCTGTGTCACTTAGGTAAGTGTTTGAATCTGTAACTATTGTTTGTTTTTTATAACTTTCAGCTGAAAGCAATTATAACTGAACAGTCTTACCGCTAGCTGCTTTATCAAGTTATTGCTTGTGTCCCTGAACAAGAAACAGTCCCAAACTATCAATGTAGGTCTGACAATGGAAATTTTAGCTTTAAATCAAAAAAAGAGAAGGAAGTTAAACCTGACTAATAAAAATCATTGGGGTGTCTGTTTTAACTGGCACATGTGAAGAATATGATTAAAATAAAGAAACATTTACTTTCGTGAACTTGCATAGAAGACTAGGAAAAAAATGTACAATCTTGAGACATCAGTAGCAAATGCCAAATATGTAACAATCCCATTTTCATGAGTCTTCTCTAGGATCCAGTTCATCTTTGCTGTCTCAATTTAGAACATTTGTCTTATAGGAAAAATAAGTGCCTTTATGTGTATGTGTACGAGACTTTTAGCCTACCTCCTTTTCCTAAATCTGTATCCTATCATTCATCATTTCAACAGTCAAATAAAGGCAAATGAATGTATAAGGTTTCTTCTGCCGTTTATTTTCCAGAATTTTTCAGAATCTGAAAACTCAGTGTAAGACATTTGATTAAAGCATCAGTCTGAAGAAGCAGCATCATTTCTAAGGAAAGTCAATAAACTGTTGATTTTTTGAATTTATGTTTTGTCTCTGTTGCATCAGCTCCAGCTCTGAATAATGCTGTGAATAGGTAAAGGGTTGGCTTCAGTAAAGTTACCTTGAACTTAATTCTGTATAACTTGCATCACAGATAAAACCGTGTGAAGGACGTTCATATGGGTGCTGATATACCCTGAGGGGATTGTTTCACAAAGGCAGCTGGAGCATCTGAAGTGACTATTAAAAGATAAATCTGTTTTTTTCAAGAAAGATGACTCTTTATTTCAGTGTTATGAATTCACAAGGTCTGACTATCTCAAAGCCGCCTTTGGGATCAAGGTGAAAATGTACATTGTATAAATATAAGAGGTGCTAATCTCTATCCTGTGACATACTGCTCAGAGAAAAACAAATGTACTGCATACTGCGCTCTTATTTTTTTTAACATCTCAGTGCCACCTGTCTCAGGGAAGCTATTCAGCAGAAGAGGATGTTGCATAGAATACACTAACTCACATGGCATGTTGCCACATAGATACATTTGAGGTGTGTATCAGGGATGAGGAGGAAGGGGAAGGAGAAGAGCAGGCAAGGGTTAGTAACGACAAATTGTGTTTCTTTACTTTCTTTGGATGCGTAGTAAAAAGGAATGAGCATACCCTTTACTGCCATATCCTTGCTTCTGTGCCCCAGCCAGCAGCTGGAGGCAGCATATCAACATCATAATTTGCTACTGATACTATTAAATCCCTATAGGCGCATTCTGCAGTCCTCCATTCCCTGCCACACAAACAGAGCAAAGAAATACATTGCAGATACAACTTGAAATCACAGCGTCTTTCAGGGCTGTGCCAAGGGCAGCACAGCTGTGCTGAGGTGGCACTTAAATGCTCCTTTGAAGATACTTTGCCTTAACTCACTATTTAGCCTTAACTAAGTATTTCATCTAGTCCTGTTTCACCTATGACTATTTAAGACCTCTACACAAAATAGTGTTCAAATGTACTGTGCAAAGTACAGGCTTTAAAAAAAAAGGATTAAAATGAGAATAATTTTTAGTCCCACAAATATACTTTTGATATCATCACAGCCCTACCAGATAAATATATTTTTGTGTTTAGTTTTGTAAAGCATATTATTTATATGATGGATGTTAATAGCTCCTTCTGAGTGACTTAAGCTGTTGATGCAAATACACATTCATGGTCTTTTCTTTCAGTGTGTTACTAAAAGTGACAGGCTGACATGGTTTCAATAGCCTGAAGATGGACTGGGCTGTAACTCCCTGTTTGACATGTATGGGGCTCTTTGCTAGGTATTGCTCAATTCAAAGCAGAGAAGCACCATTAAACGGGTCTTCTAGTTTGATATTGCCCTGGGACAGGTTTGAACACTGGAGAGAGAAACTCTGCACCCACTAGCAAGATGGATTTGGCATTAACAGAAGGCAGTGATATTGAAGAGATTCTCGGGTTCATTAGCCACCCAACAGTAAATCCATGCCTCTAAATCTCAACCTTAGGCTTATAACTTTGGCACTTCACAGAATCACAGAATGGTAGGGGTTGGAAGGGACCTCTGTGGGTCATCTAGTCCAACTCCCCTACCAAAGCAGCGTCACCCAGAGCAGGCTGCACAGGACCTTGTTGAGGCAGGGTTTGAATATCTCCAGAGAGGGAGACTCCACAACCTCCCTGGGCAGCTTGTGCCAGGGCTCTGTCACCCTCAGAGGGAAGAAGTTCTTCCTTCTGGTCAGCTGGAACTTCCTATGCTTCAGTTTGTGCCTGTTGCCCCTTGTCCTGTCACTGGGCACCACTGAAAAGAGTCTGGCCCCATCCTCTTGACACCGACCCTTAAGATATTTATAAGCATTTATGAGGTCCCCTCTCAGCCTTCTCTTCTCCAGGCTGAACAAGCCCAGCTCCCTCAGTCATTCCTCATAGGAGAGATGCTCCAGTCCCCTCACCATCCTCGTAACCCTCCGCTGGACTCTCTCCAGTAGCTCCTCATCTTTCTTGAACTGGGGAGCCCAGAACTGGACACAGTACTCCAGATGGAGCCTCACCAGGGCAGTGTAGAGGCGAAGGAGAACCTCCCTCGACCTGCTGGCCACACTCTTCTTAATGCANCCCANAATNCCATTGGCCTTCTTGGCAGCCAGGGCACACTGCTGGCTCATGGTCAACTTGTCATCCACCAGCACTCCCAGGTCCCTCTCCGCAGGGCTGCTGTCCAGCAGGTCCACCCCAAGCCTGTACTGATGCATGGGGTTGTCCCTCCCCAGGTGCAGGACCCCTGAATTTCATCAGGTTCCTCTGCACCCAACTCTGCAGCCTGTCCAGGACTTTATCTTGTCTATTTGAAATCTCAATGCAACTAAGCCACTGTCTACCCATGACCAGATGGATGTTGTATCCAGGCTTTTTATAGTGCTTACACCACACTCCTTTTACATATATATATTTTTACAAAAGGATATTGTTTGGAAGCACAGGGATGTATGCCAGTATCTGTGATCAAATTTCAAATGAAATGGTCCTCTGTTATCGTGCCATCTATCTACCCAATTGTCATCACCCAAATGTCCTCAGTCCTTGAGGCAGAAACGTATTGGTTGGAAATGTTTTTTGTATCTTGTCTGACCTTTTGGGAGGTCTCTGTGACAAATCTTCTGTTAACACAAAGTGCTCCATAAACAGAAGAAATAATGCAGCCTGGCTTCCTACAGAATCTCATTTTAGCTTCTTTATAGCCTCTGTCCCCCATTATCACTTCTCCACTACTCCACAGATCCCCTCCATTAGAAGGCAAAGCAGAAAATGCTGTGGCTATTTCCAAGTTCCTTTGTGCCAGCTGGCCTGCAAATGCGCCTGCTGATTGTCCAGCTGGCTGCTGCTAACAGCAGTCTGCAATACCTGAGTTTCACCTGCCTGTTCCTCAGTACAAAATTGGTTTGGTCCTTTCCTCTACCCAATTGTCACAAAACACGGAGATATCTTCTTCTTTGTTAAAGTTGGATTAAACTGGCCAGCAGATACTGGAGTCAGTGCAGGGAGAGTAGGAAACAGGTCAGCAACTGGTTTGTTACTATTATAATGAATTATTTGTAGTATCTTTTGTCATAGGTGTCTTACTGCAAGCAGTGTGTGTCTGTGAAGGCAGGAACTACAAAGCTAAAGAATTCTGCAACAAACAGGGCATTTAACGGGTAGATGTATGTTACAGGACGAAACTGCATATCCTGTACATTGCCGCTGTTAACATCACCGTTTGGCATGTCAGTGTTTGGCTGCTATTTTCTTCAGCAGAAATGCATTTTCAATATCTTTCAGGGAGTACAGCACTGAGAACTCATCATGGTAAGCAAAAGAAAGTTAATAAACTAACAAGAATGTGACATCGCTTGGATAAAAATCTTAATGTACCCAAGGGATGTCTCACCGCAGGAGTTTTCATTCTTTTAGAAAAACTTCATTTGGAAGATCCAGCAGCATTTGAACATAAATGGTATGCTGTTTTCTTACTATTATGATAAATTCAGGTTGGGGAGCTAAGCATCACAAAGCCTTCTGAGAACCATTCAAACATTCTGAGAACCATGCAATGCAAGGACACATGTAAGGACTCCTGTACTTACACTGAGCAAGGTCACAGCTAAAATCCTCTTACAGCTATGTGGTAAGTGACACGGGCCAAAGGTGCGCTACAAGAGAATCTGCTCAAAAGTACCAAAGCCAGCTCAGAGAAGAACAAGCAATGGTATTAGCTTAAATTACAAAAACAGGGTGTCCGAGTTGGCACTGCACAGCTGGTCTGGAGCTCAGACAGCCGTGGTGGGCATCTCTCTGTTCATCTCCATGGTTTGAGGGAAACTTCTGCCTAAGCAGCTCAGGGTATTTGAATGAACTGTTATTTTTCCAAATGTCATGTTCTTCAAGTGCTGTTTGAAGTTGAAGGTTTACTCAGTTCCCATTAGAATATCACTGCAAATATCACCAAGATGTTTATATGTGTCCAGCTGCTTTATCACTCCTGTTCCTACTCTCCCAAAACAGTGCAAGGGAAGAGAAGAAATTATTTAGCAGGAAGAAGTCTTAGACCAGTTTCATGATGAGTGCTCACCTCTGCAAGTGAAGGCGTAATATCCTCATGAAAGGACTGGTCCTTCATTCTCAATGACTGTCATGTCGTATGTGTTGCTACCCAGACTGCTAACAATTGCCCCTTGTCCCCTAGAAACCAAGCAAAAAATATAAAATCAGAAACACAGTTGTGAATATATTCTTCACCACAAACTCCAAAATGTTTGTTCACTGAAGGCTGTGCTAGTGAAAACCTCTACAAGGCACTAGATGAGAACCCAAAAATCATCACAAGTCAGGTAGTATTTCACTTGTATCTCCATCATTATTTGGGTTTCATTTCCAGATTGCTGATAGTGCTGTTAATAATGAGGTATTCTCAGTCCAGTGTCTTTCCTCAGCTAGTTCTGGGCTCTCTGATTGTCTCATTGAAAGGATTAAGTATGATTTTGGACAATGGATTTTGCTCATATCCTCCCTTCCGCTTAGACTTGTCTTTTCCTGAAAGCCCTGTAGCTGTTAAACCACATAGCTATTTCAGCATCTAAACTCCTTTGTCTAGTAATGTTTGTCCTTTTTTGGTGCACCATTGTGCCCTGCATAACTAATCGTATGAGTAAAGGGATGTGCAGTGAACTATATACTAAAGAGATTCCTAAGAAGAGGAACTACTGGGAGGAGTAGTTCTGCCAGATACCATCTGTTATCTTTAGAAGGTTTGGGACCTCTGTTTTCCTGTGAGCAGCATGGAGGTGATTACTGGAGAGCGTGAGCTGTGCGGTTCAGCTGTAAGCCAGTGCTGCGTGGTGTGGAAGAGTGCAGCAGCCTTTAACTGAACACCCCACGCATAAATTAGGAATAATATTACAGCATCTGCTGTATGTAATGAGAGAATAAAACAGCTGTGCTAGATGAAATATTGAGTATGTCAAATTATTACAACAAACTTTATAAATATTACTGTTAGTCTGACTGCAATAATTTTTTAATAGCATGAGAAGACAGAAGGAGAGAGGAGTTCTGCACATCAAATGTGAAAAAGAATGATGCTACTGTAGAGAGCACGAGGACCAGCACCCAATTAGCGCAGACAGAAACTGGCTGCAAACCAACAGGAAACTGGAACAGCAGTTCCAGAATGAGAAGGATAGCTCTCATCTCAAGATCTGCCATGGTAGCAAGGGTCCACAAAGCATTAAAGAGATATATTTTGCATTTTTTTTCAGAATGAAAGTTACATTTCATTAGTTTTTTGTGGTATTTGGAGCCCAATCAATAAGCTTTACTACCTGCATCCTCTGTTGGCTCATTGAAGCTAACTGGGCTATCAGCTTTCCGTCTTGATGCACTATAGATGGGCAATCACACTTTATTTAATGACTAAAATGGACACCTTTGATGATACTGGATTCTTCAATGAGATATGTAATTGTTCCCAGCTCCAGCTTATGCAGGTTTTATTGAATTACTATTGAAAACATAATTTCATGCTTGGTTAAGTGGTAAATTTAATTAATTCACTAGCAAGATATGGTAACAAATATGACATTACCAGTATTACCTCTAAGAAAGGAGACAAAGTTCAGTACAGCTAGCCAACAAGTATAAATTAGCTAAGTACTTGTTGGTTAGCTTTTCAACATTTACTGCTGATGAGTTTAAAAGTGCAGAGAAAAACTTCTCCAGCTGAAGTAGGTCAGTTGAGACTGAAAGTTGTTGCTTAGTTGTAATATATAAATTGAGCCTTGTGGGTACATTACAATCCCAGTTAGAATCATTAAGGTTGGAAAAGACCTCTAAGATCATCAAGTCCAACCGTCAGTGAACTGTTGGTAGAATGGAAATGCCGGTGGTCCTGCTCTTTTGTGGCTTCAGGACACACATGAGTCATTGACTGGGTATGTGGCTGCTTGTGGGATTTCATTAATCACAACTAAGAAATCAGCGTGTGCATCTATGCAATACTGTCACAAATGCATGCAAAAGGCACAGGAAACAGGCAAGAACTAGCCTCTGTTAAACTGAAGTCAGTGGGACGTGCCTGAACATGGGCTCTGTGCAAGGTACACCCTCTTTTTCCTTTTCAACACAAAATCCACGAGAAAGACTTCGCTGGATGGAGCCCTGGATTGCTCTATGCAGAACTGACAGTAGTGCTGCTTGGAGCAGGAGATTGGACTAGAAACCTCCAGAAAGCTCTGTCAACCAACATTGCTTTGAGTCTGTCTGTTGAACAGATTCTGGCTGCTTTAGTCCTAACTTCTCTCCAGAAACATTAACTGGCGTTCCTCTGCTTTAACACAGGCGTCTAAGAATAGCCTGAGGAAATGCCTGCTTTTCTTGGAAAGGAAAGCCTAACTTTCAGATGCCTGCAGTTTAATGAAGCTAATTTTCCCTAATAGTTCTTGAATATAAAGCAGTTCAGACTGTCTTTGACACTTCAGCGTAAATGCATTGTAAATTAAAGGTAGCCAGACAAATTTTCAGTGAATTTGATGAGATGAAAGGGTAAATCATTCACTGGAAATGTATTTTTTTCATGATAGACTGAAATTTATGGAAACCCGTATTGACTTTGCAATTACACCAGTTATTTAGCATCTGCAACACTACTTGCTTCAAAAGTCATCATTTTTACCTCACTAATTCAACCGGTCATATTATAAGCACAGTGAAATTGCATTGAACATAGTTAAAATAATTTGTTCTTTAAAAACCAAGATTATTTAATTATTTTTGCAACTTTGCATAACACAAGCATGTATTACGAGCTTTATGGCTTTGACTCATACTGGCTGAGCTAGCAGTATTTAATTTTAAAGTCCATGTCACTTCATGTAGTGAAGAACCAGAATTAGACACTGATATTTATGCTGCATTCCTAAAAGTCAATAATCCATTGAAATGGTTAGGTCTTTTATAGCACAATTGTCCACATTATCTTTTCTCAAGGACCCCTACCTACCTACAAAATGTTTCATTGTTTTTCTAGAAAGAATCTGTGGTGATACTTTTACTTGAAGTAGCAAGATTTAGTCCTTTTGCTTTCTCTCTGCCTGAATTCCTGAAGCACCACTGACGCTACAGACCCCAGTAGGATTTTTATTCTGGCCTGTTGATCTTTGCAAGCAAGTTTTAATTCAGAACTTTTGGAGTCTCTTTTGTATCGGTTTGAGTTTCTTCATGACCGCGTGAAGTTCAGGATCCAGCACACCTCTTTGGCCTGAATGTTAATCTTTTTTCATTAACCAAATTTTGCTTAATTTGCTTTAACGTAGCATCTCATTGCATTCAATGGAGTTGCTTTTGGCAGTCAAAGGAAACTATTTGCAAGGGGATAGCAAGCAATATTTGGTTCTAGTTGAGGAATCAGTGGATATGTTAAGTAGTATAACTATTGCTAGGGAGTAGAGAAACCTGATTTTGCCAAACACATTTGGAATAGAAAATGGCTTAACACATAAACGAAAGTATAACGTAGTGAAACTATAGCTTTTAATTAGTGAATCTATGTTTCTACAGTAGAACTCATTGAGTGTGGGCTTGAGAAATCAGTGGAAATTCAAAAATGAACACTGAGTTGAATACAGTATCTAATGAACTAGGGAAAAAAAATTGAGAGTACAGAAAATGTAACAAAAGCCTGGGTAAAAACTAAGATAGATGTTAGAATTTTCCTGGCATGGAAAAGTCACTTAACAGCCAAAGTTCTAAATAAAAGGAAAATAAAATTTTTAAAAACCACACAGGGGAGTAGTAAATTTGTCATTTATACTGAGTAAGAATTGGCAAACTTCTTGTCAATAGGTGTAAAATGCCTTCTGTGTGGAAATATTTCAGGACGTTAAAGACAAAGAAAGGTATTTGGCCTAATGCTTTTGCCTCCAATATGCAATTTATTTCAGCTGTATCTTTCCACTTTTTAATACACTGGGTTTTTTCCATCTTCTCTGTAAAAAATGGCCACACGGCAGTCAGGAATTCTAGTGAGACTAGACTTTTTTTGAAACAGAGAGGTGTGTCACTGTCATCGCTTTGTTTGATGTTATGCTGGCCACCATTTTGTATCTTTGTTATCAAACTCGATAGCAACACAGTTGCTGCACACCTTGATATTATTTTGTTCTTAACCAAAGTAAAAATACCTCCAAAAAAACTTTAAAGATATCTGAATTGAATTCTACCACCTTTCTATCTCTGCCTGTCGCAGGAGCAAAAACTACTCTTTTATATTAAAAAGCCTTTGATTAATTGTTCCTAGTCTTGGTATCCTTTTAGAAAAGGTTCTTAACAAGTGTATGTAGTCCTTCTGTATTCATAAAGTGCTCTATGTAATATCACATTTTCTCATTTAAATATTTTCTCCATGTTCTGCTTTTTTTTATGTTTGCAGCTATTTTAAAGCACCTTAGCTGAAACCTTTAGAAGTGAAGTACCCACAAATGCCCTTTATTAGCGTCTGTGGCTTTGTCTGTCATGATCCCTTATCATTTTCTTTGAATGCATACATCTTGCTTTGATAGTTGCATATGAGATTGCCACTGTGCCTCTCGACAAACAAGGGTGCATTTTAAAGGATAAGCAGAGTGCCTGTGAAATCATTGCACTGCGTTACTATAGCTTATCTTTCTACTTTCATGGTCTGTAGTCCTCATATGGATTTATTTCATCTGTGCTTGCACACGGCTTTGATAGCACCTTGTACCCTTGCATCATTTGGCCTGCTTTGGCTCACCATAAAGCCTTATACTTAAAAGATAATGTTCACGTTGGGGGAAGTATACAAGGCAATAAACAGCTTTCGCAGGTGATTAAACACACTGAAGCAAAGCTGAGGCATTTGAAAACCCCAAAAGCTGTTTATTGTACGCATGGCAACGCGTTCACAAAGAGAAGCTGTGCTCAACAAGCCACAACATTAAATAAAAGCTTTTCTTTGCCTTGTCTTGCAAGGACTGGAAAGTTTTGTAGTGCTGCCTTCATTTTGCCGAATAGATCTCTCCTTCTCATTTTTAATAGCGTGGGTGGCTTTCATTGTGTCACATACGGTGTAACAGGAGATAGTTCCAATGTAATTGCTTGGGATAAAAGCAGCAAAATGTCTTTCTTCAAATCACTACAGAGGGTCTTGATGATAGTCCTTTCCTCCTCTCCCCAGCCCACAAGAAGCCCCCTTTATTCCCAACTCCTTTTTTTGCTCTTGCTACTACCTCCTTTGTCTATGTTTCATTATTTGGCTTTTTGGCTGCTGTTTTTTTTTTCTTTACAATGGCATCTTCACTTCTACTTTCCCCAGCTCTTCAAAGTTTTCCTAAAAAGAATGCTTGAGGCTGAAACGTGTCGCCACTTTAAGGAGGAGGTTAAAAACAGGAGTATTACGAGTCACAATGTTTTTAATGCTAGGGAATCTCTGTTACACAAATAGTACTGCCTTTGTAATGATGAGTTATCTAAAACTGAACAGCCTTTTTCAGCAATTATAGTTTATTAAACCATATGATCATCAAGAGTATTTTCTTTAAAATGTGATGAGTCTTTTTTTATTCCAGCAGAGGGCCATTTGAGAAACTCTGGCAGATTTCTGTGGGGCTTCCTATCAAATGCAGTGAATAAAACTGCACCTGCAATTTTTCAGCCTCAACTTATTGGCACACATAATAGTAGTTAGATATCACCACGGCTATTTATGCAAGTTAGACACTTAAGTGATACTATAGTTAGCTGCTGGTACAAAGTGTATGACGAAAAAATAAGTCATAGGTCAATAAACCTCATGGAAGACTATCATTTTCTATGAATATGAATGGAGGAAACTTACAGTCTAAGGAAAGAATGTTTAATATTTTGCAGTCGTTCACAAAGACAACATTTTTGCTGTTTATTGCTGAGAATTACAGCATAGTCGTTCTCACTTATAGATTAGACCTTGAGGCAGTGTCTTCTATGAAAGGAAAATACGAAAGGAATAATAGAAGTTTGATAACTAGCTTAGATTGAAGCCATATGCAGTAAAAGAGAATTCATCAGATAAAGTGATAGTCAGGAAAAAATCAGGTTAGCAATTCCAAGTAGTAGTTGACTGAGGGTTTTTTCCTTTCATCTTGTCCTTTAATCATATCCACAAGAGCATTGCGTTCTAGGGAAACTAATATTTACTCATTTATGCATACAAAAACATTCCAATGGTGTTATAAAAAAAAGCCCTGTGTACATTACATTCTTCTCCGAGATAAATATAAATCCAGTATAATTCCAAATTTGCATGAGTATTACTGAAACACAAATCTCTCCTCTAATATCTTTATCCATTGTGCCTAGTGAAGTTTGTCTAGGCCAAATCCCGAATCACCAAAATTGTGGCTAAATAGGGAGAGCCAGCAAGAGCCTTCACATCCTGGCAGCCCCATGGGGGATTTGTGAGAGCTGCGTGCAGATGAACACACAGTTTTGTGATGACTCCTTGAGAAGGCAAACTCAGAGCAGACACTGGTATCATAAGGAAAGACACACGTAGGAAAAATGGGTTTCATCTGCAGTCGCTGGAAAACATTCAGAGGTAATTGCTCATCCACAGATTGTGCTGGAGCATTTCGGGAAAACATGCACATGTGCTGTCTGCGCCTGGCGGAAACGATGAAGTGCAGAAAGAGATGTCAGTCCCTGTGCGTGAAAAAACGTAGCTGACAGTATTTGTGTGGATTTTCTGGGAAGACAGGTGTCATTTGAAGATGTGCTGAGGATTTCAGCTGTCGCATTTGGAACGGGAATTAAGGCTAATGATAGTAAACATATTGACTTTCTTTTGGAAATCTCATTTCCCTCTAAGAGGAACAGAAGTTGTTTGTTCCCATTTCAGGTTAGGAAAGAAGCTCTCAGACTGATTTGGATTGCTTCTCAGAAAGGTTAATCCTCGAACTCTGTTCTCCATTTACTGTTGTCAATCTCTATAATGAATATGAAGTAAACATACATGGGTCGCTTTTTTATTTATTGTATAGTTTTTAATATATGTAGAATAACACGAGAACTGGCTTGAACAAAATAGAATAGGATGCTTATTTTTAAATCATTTTGAGTTAACCAAGACTAGTTTTGTAAATAGATTTTCTCTTTTTAACCAAAGATGTAACATTTTTCATGCCTGATTTTGACTAGTGGATTGTATATAACTGAAAGAATGCTTTCCTGATGAGTAGTCAAAAAAGCCAGATGCTTTCAGTGGGAGTTTTTTTGTTGAAATAGGTTTGGTAGGGCTTTTTCCCTCTATTGCACTTTCCATCAAAATGTTTGTTGCTCATTTTAATTAAAAACATGAATTCTGTTATTTTCTGCACTATAGGAATAAATATCACCGTAATGAATGTTTCAAGAGAAATAAAGCTATTCCAGTAAAACTTTTTTTCTGAAACATAAAGCCATTTCCATTACAGAATTTTCTGAGGAAACTTTGTAAGAATTCTGGGACCATATTTTTAACACGGTTACATATCTAACAAAGATTTACAAATGTTCTGAACTCCATTTTCATCAACAGAACTTAGTGCCAGAATGAGTCTATGTCTTTCAAAATCACTTCAAGTGTCTGTTTGCATCTTAAGGACGGAATTCGTTTTAGAACTCTGACCCCTAGACTTCTGTGAAGTAAATGATCACTTAAGGCAGCATTGTCCTCCACTAGATTAAATAGACTTCTAAATTGTATCTTCATCTGAATATATTTTCACTTCAGCCACAGTTAATGTGAAATATACTGCATTTTGTATTTGCTGCATGACAGGAAGATTGATTTATTTCAGGTAGTTTATAGACTATTTTATTATTCACATCAAGATCTCATCTATTCCCTCTGCATTCATATTTTATAGCACTTTAACTGATTGATTTGATTTGACCCAATACTTTGATGGCACCTTTGCCGTGGAGGCTGCACACATAACACAAATCATTTACTTGATTCATTTCAAAACTATTTACCTTTCCCCTGGGTTATTTTGTGAACTTCTGGCCTTTTGGTTCTGACCAGATTAACCAGGCAAATTCAGGTAAAACACAAGTCCCTAGTCCCCAAGGGTACATGCCTTTTTCACCAACTTACATCATGATATTTACAGTGCTGTACAATACGATTGTATTCATGCCCACACAGCAAAGATTTCAGAGTTTAGGCCTGTATTTGTCTCATTTCCAAAGCACCTCTTGGTGCTTGTTTTTCTCTGTCTGCACTGCTAGGACCAAATCAGGTCTGGCACAAACGGTTTCATCCCCACTGAAGTCAAATGAGCAATACTGGCTTTCACCCATGTCTGAATTTGCCCATTTTGTGACAGAGAAAGGCAACAGAAGTTTTTATTCCTAGAAGCTTGGTGGTTTATCTGCAGTATCTGAAGTAGCTGTGATAGTGAGGCAGAAGCAGAGCCTGGATCTCTGCTCCCATAAGCAGACATTCTGCATTATCCTTCCTCAATACGAAACAATTTAGAACTCCACTGTATTTCAAACATGTACTGATCATTTAGAAACCCTTAATAAACTACTCAGAAATGGAGCCTAGATATAACTTCTTCCAAAAAAAGTCTTTAAATTATTTTTAGAAAATATAGCAAAGTAACTCTGGGTATATTTTATGATTTCTTTCCCTTTATCTGTTTTGTTTTCTTCATGCTCCTGCATCTCATAAATGAAGAGAGTTTTGGCTTACCAGCATGTTATCAGAATATTTGATCCTTCTGGCAAGGAACTTCCTACTGCTTTTCATAGTTGTGAATGATTTTCTTACTGGAGTTATGGCTTGTTCAGAACTTGCTCAAACTAAATTTACACAAGAATAAGCTGGCAGTGGTGGCTGCTCTCATACGTACTCTGTGTGTGCTATTTCCAGTACAAATGCAAACCTCTGTCTTAGCTGTGTTAAATATTACAACAGTAAGCCATAGTACTGCAGTCCCTGAAGTGCAACTTGCTTCAATGGGAATTTGTGCTGAAATACACATCAGAAATGCAAATTCATCAACTTCCACTGTAACGACCAGCGCCTGCCCTGCATACAGGCGTAAAATCCTGTTCACTTCTCTGAACCTGACGAATTGCACTGTAATGCTACTACACTGCAACAATACGTACTAGAAGAATTCTTTAATAGAAATGACTGCTATTCTCAAAGGTAGTGTAAGCTTATCAAGAAATCACATTATTAACGTTAATTTCAAGATAAAATCCATCTCTCTATATTGTTATGACTTTCAAACTGTTAATTCTCATGCTTAGTTCTAGGGTAGTTTAGTTAGTATTGGTTAGGATTGCTACCCCAAGCTGTTACTTCATAATTCTCTTTCTAGATCAGGCCTCTTTTTTTTTTTTTCCCCAAAAAATTAAAGTGCTGGAGTACATTTTTCAGCCAAAATCTTTACGTCACAAAGGTTAAAAACTGATGGTGACTCTGTGTTTTCTAGGTGTTGTCTTTCTTTACAAATCTTATTTTATGTTTAATCTCTGGCTTCACTTTAGTTTACAAGCATGCTAAAACTATTTTAAATCTTAGAGAAAGGTGAAATAAAGTTTCCAAATAACAGGTTCTAAGTTCTCAACCTTTTTGTAGTACATGTTCTGAGGGTGGATGACTTATTTCTCTTTGACTGAAATGCTTTCAGCATCTGGCTTTTGCAAACAACAAAGGCCGTTCCGAAATGATTGTATTTGGGCTATGACCGAAGCTGTGCGGCTGTTATATTTACAGTACAGTAGATGTCAAATAACAGTCAAAGTAATTTGGGCATCACGGGAAATAATAGGAGTGATTCTAGTGCTTTCTGTGAAAACCTTCAAATTCCCATTTCATTAAAAATTCCACTCTGCAGCTGGTAGCAGAGATTACTAGGTTTCACCATCTGTGCAGATTAATGTTTCCTAAAGGAGAATGAATGCAACAGATGAGATGGCTGGCTTTTCCGATAAAACAAAAACCCAGAGTAGAATCTCTTGCCTGACTCTTGCATCTTACACCTGTTTCTTTTCACGTGACTGAATTGTTTAGGACAAACACTTCCAGCTTTCCTTAAAGATGATTAATTTTAAGATTGCAGAACACCAAGATGTTTGTGGGCTTGTAACTATTTAGAATTAGTAATGGGAAGAGTTAGATTTTATTACAAATCCGTTAAACACCTTCTTGAGATGTTTCCCTGCTCATATCCAAGTAAAATGTCTTAACCTAAACAGGCACAGCGATTTAAAGGTGTCATGGTACGTGCTACAGGCTGGATTAGCAGTGACAAGCCAACATGGGGAAGCTCAGTTGCTTTGAACCCTCACTTCTGTTGTTTTCAGTCTCATCTCTTTCTTTTCTGCTGGCCATAACTAATCTTTCCAGGGGAGCAAGCATGTGATTCATTTAAATTGCATTTTTAATCAATCCTATGTCACTACATATCTTCAGTGTTATAATTTTCAAATTACATTAGCTTCACTGCACACCAAACACTGAAATAAATTCTTGGCAGTGATCGTTGTATTAGGATGAATTAGTAAAATTAATATGAGTTTCTGGGTTTGCCAGGAAATGGGATCATTAATTTGATTATTTCTTGGGGGCAAAAAAGGAAAGCACAATAGGCAATTACGGTGACCTTGAGACATCCACCGTGCTTACCAAGCCAGGTATCAGTCCCTGCCTGGGTTTCCTGGTATACAGGCATGCCTTCCCTGAAATACAAGGTGTTTTGCTTTGTTCTTACGTGTGCTGGCCCACAGACAGATGCCGGTACCCAAGACAAGGCAGCCTGTGGCGCAGGGGGGTCGGCAGCCCCCCGCAGAGGCGGCACGCAGTGGGGCGGAGGGGGCGGCTGCCTCGCGCACAGGCGGGTGTT
>Ga0065711_1029391_pt1 | contig 36393 bp, 25 predicted proteins | sample Hoacrofraction12_FD_59098 | JGI IMG/M metagenome (GOLD analysis project Ga0065711, IMG submission 59098) | Hoatzin crop microbial communities from Cojedes, Venezuela - Epithelial fraction 12 v2 (version 2) | ecosystem: Host-associated > Birds > Digestive system > Esophagus > Crop | place... | reverse complement strand
GGAGTCTCCTTCTCTGGAGATATTCAAGACCCGCCTGGACGCGGTCCTGTGCAGCCTGCTCTGGGTGACCCTGCTTCGGCAGGGGGGTTGGACTGGATGACCCACAGAGGTCCCTTCCAACCCCTGCTGTGCTGTGATTCTGCGATTTTGTGATTCATGTCTCCCCCCATGCTGTGAAGATGGAGAATCTCTCACAATTTCTGTTGCAACTTTGTGTTTCTTTTGCAAGGCAGAGGGGAGTTTCTCACTTTATGTTCATCAGGCTGTTGAAGTGGTTTGTGAAGTTCAGTCATTTTAATTCTTCATTAAACGGGCACATCTAACTGTCTCCGATACAGTAGCATAAAGAAAGTTGCCTGCTCTAAACTGAGCAATTGTGGCCATTACAGAAAATGCTATGTGCATTCTGAACCCTAAGAAAACACACCTGCTTTCTTTTAAAATGGACGTACTGTTTCTGTTTATGATAACAGCTGGGACTGCTATTAATTTTTATTTTGCTGTTCAAATATTCTTTATAGGCAAAGGTACTAAAGCAGTTATTACATCACCACATTTTCTGCTTGGAATATCATTTATTGGCTTTGGATTAGGTGTCTTAATTACTTGATTGCTGTATTTTTGATTTGGGTAGATGTCTCTTCATTTTCATGGCAATCCAAGGATGATTAATACCAGCAAGAAATATTGAAGTCATTAGCCTTTAGTGTTCAAAGTTTTGCTTTTTTTTGTTAAGTTGGAAGAATGTGTCAATAAGAAAACAATTTTCATTTCAAATGAGTGCTCATAAATATGTAGAAATTAGAAGTCAATGAATTGTTTTTATGAATTTTAATGGATGGTATGGTGCAGCGTTATGCAAAGGAAATGAATGGCATAAATTACAGTAAAATATTAATTCATATCATTTTCCTGTAACTCATTTCATATGTGTTAGTCATATCTGTGTGCAACCTAGCCAAGATGTTGTCGCACACATTGTGAATCTTTTCCCACAACGCTGAAGCTCTTCCGTTACCAAACTGCAATAGGGGAGCATTTTACATAGTGTGAATCAAAGCAATAGTGCTGTTTCCAGGGGTTGAGGAGGTTTGCTCTGTCTACTAGCGACAATGTAAGAGAAAGCATGTAACAAGAAATACCGATGCATTTTAATGCTGTATTGGCATTGCTGTAGTTTCCCACTACCTTTGAACTACATTAAAATTTTCAGTAAGTTAAATAAACATTGTGTAGAAAGTAACCAAGTAACTGTATACATTTCATTCTGCATCTCCCTTGTTGAAAGAGACATGAGTAAAAGATTATTTGACAAAGTGATGATATTGCTTTATATAATTACTTATTTTACATCGATGGTAGGGATAGAGCATGGTATGTGGCCATGGGCAGAGTTCATGGGCAATGACAGAAAGTGCCTCACACAATTTGTAAGAGACACCAGTGGACAAGAATGTTGTTGCTTCCTCTAAAATCTATGATCAGAGCAAATTGTGGTGTTCAAGGACAGAACAGGACAGTCGGTATAGGCAGGCATGCATTTAAGATGGTCAGCGCTGTATCTGTAAACATATGTTTATAAACCAGCATTCAAGTGTAGCTGTGGTTTCAGAAATAGTCAGGAGGTTGCTGGAAGACCTGTGTGCTGAACTGCGGAGTTAATTATTACTGGTCAGCTTCAGTGGCTTTCTTTAGCAGTATAGAAAAAGCCGGTTCAAAGCAGAGTCACGCTGAGCTTCAGATAGATAGGTGCTTGTAGGGGAGACGGTAGAAAGGAGTGGAAGTAGAAATGAGGCAGTGACTTAGAGCTAGCGGAGGGGTTTTCAGCCTGACGGCTGCAGACTCAAAGAGTCAGTGGATTCTTCTAAGGATCTGCGAGGGTGACGAAGAAAAGCAAAACTGGTGTCAGCTGGCCTAAATTCACTGTACAGGAGTCTGGACTGGCAGGAGAAAACTGCAAGGGTCAATAAACTGGAAAGCCCCTGAATTAGAACTTAAGTGCCCAGACCCAGCCTCAGTTAGATTTGCTGGAAGATTAATTACTAATAGCTGATTGGATACTAGATTACTTCCCTACCAACACTTTAATTAGCTGCAATTAAAATTTAAAGTTTGGATTGCGCTTTGTACTGATGGCTTCTGAAAAAGTTTTACTGCTTTTAGAAGATGCCGTGCTTTTTTGATTAAAAATTTAACTTCTTAGTAAAAAGAAAGACCAGAAAAAATTAACTGTCCAGCTGCTTTTTATTTTAGCCATCTTTAATGGGAAAATTAGCCTTTGAGAGGTATTTAAATTTTGCAAAAAGCAGAACCTAGAGTCTCTAGTGTATTCAAATATGCACAAATGGGCACTGTAGGGCAGGTAGCTGAAAATCAAACAGCTTGTCACAGCTATAAAAGGCTATCACACAGATGTTGTACGAGACCTCTTCAGAAGTTATTTCATTAAGGTATTAACTCAAGACAGTATTTAAGATCATTCCTAATTTCAAAGGTAGTTGAAATAATTTATTGGAAATTGAATCTAAGCACTGATCTATGGATTTAAATCAGTAACTCGCTGAAATCAGAAGACTGAACAAGTCCACTAACTTCAGTCAGTCCCTGAAGATAAACATCCATAAATTTTCACAGCTCTGAGAAAATACCAGTCTGTGATTCTCTGTTGATTTAAGTAACACAAAAATATGTCCCAAAATGTATTCCTTTTGAGGAAGAACCTTTCCTTTCCCTCCTATCCATCCTGTCTAGTGCAGCCTTAGGTGCATTGCAAGAAGTGGAAGCCATGTCTAGATCTGAGGCCATCTTGCAGCAGGCACTGTGAAGATACCAAGCTAGGCGATGTTTGTTTACATGTCTCCACCTCATTTCACATTACATGATGTCAACATGCCTTTCAAAACAAATTTATTTCAATAGAATGCAGATTTATGTAGTGCAGGAAGCGGTGGCACCTAGGCTCAGTGCTGGCACGTAACCAACTGGAAATATTTTCCAAGTATAATTATGCTTTCTTCTAGATATGTTCATAGAGGAAGATGTCTTTCACTTCAGAAAAACTTTCAGTATTCTGTTGATTTGCCATTTAAAAATAGATATGTTTTCATCCTAGATGACCGTTAGAGCAAGGACACTTTGAAGTCAGTGGCCTAAAGGCATTTGTTTCTTCTTGCAGCAATTTTCAGACATTTCGTTGATTCCTGAGTCTTTTTTGTCTTTTTTTTGAGATGCACGTTCTCTAATATATCTTCTACCCAGATTCCAGCAGGCTCCTTATATCAAAACCGGTCTTCCTCTTTGTCCTCTTAATTTCCTTTATGCAAATTGTAACCCATAGAAGAATAACAAACATACAGAAGAGTCAAATAAAATAAATCTACAAAGAAAATCTGTTCAGAAATGGGAAACTTAAATAGACTTTAGAAGAGACTGTTATTTTCATTACGCTTGTGCCTATTTTTGTGTTTCCTGAAATGGCTAGAACTAATATCAAAGATTACATGTGGTATCAGTTGGCTTGTGGGGTTTGTTTTTAGAAAAGAAAAAGCTCTGCAGCTTGGAGATAAAACGTAATGTAGTAGTTGCTAAGGTAACTGCATGTTTTTGTGAATAGTGGAACAAATTAGGTGAGCAAAACATCTGTAAATTGTCAATACGTAAGTTAGAGCTGCCCTTGAGCTGCAGAAATTAACCTCTTCAGACCTGCTGGCAAAGCCAAGGAATGTGGAGGACGAATGGTCGCGCCCAGCTCTCCATAAAGCTCATCCTCTGGGGGATGCCGTCGCCTGTCCCCGGGAGGTGGAGGTCACTGGTGGCCATGGTGGGTCCTCAGAGGACCTGTGAGCAGGGATGGGTCTGGCTTGTGGGTGAGCTTGAAAACTGGCTACATTTGTTTGGTCCGGAGTGGATGGGCTGGTTTGCCTGTGGCATTCATTGTGGTGTTAGTCTTATCTCCTGCCTCTGGCGACTGCGCTGTGGCTCTGGGGGTAGTTCTGGGGAAAGAGGAGCTGAGTGGTCCTGCTCCGGAGGATGGGACCCTGGGACCCTGCGTCTTTGCCATACCTGGCTGTGTGAGGACTGGTGCGTGCCCCAAGCCCGGCATCAGGGCTGGCCAGTTTGCATTTTCAGCTTATACTGGAGGTGGTTGGTTCTTGATGGGGTGCGCTCCTGAAAATGGAATACCAGCTTGGTCCCCAGGAGAGTCAGCTGTAGAGGCTGAGCGTCTCCCACCGCCGCACATCCAGTACTCCTCTGAGAACACACAGTAGCTGAGTGCATATGCAATTACCTTTGCTTAACCTCACATTTTGACAGATTGAAGGAGGTGAAGCCTAGGCATTACTGTCAGCTGCTTGCTGGACGTAACCAGCTAGCTCTTTGCCAGCTGCTGGTCACCGGTAGGAGATGTTTTGAAAAGGTCTGAAACAAATTTTGCAGGATGAAAGCCTGATTCTGTTATGTGATTACTTTAAAGAGTGATGGTTTGGGACTCTGGTCAAAGTCTGGCCCATATCTACAGAGTGGTAGATATGATTTTATATGGGAAGAGAAGCTTACTGAATTTCTTCTGGCACATCAGAGGCTGAAGACTAAAAATGAGTGCAGTTAAGAACAGCAAATGCCTTAATGGTTCCAAATCCTTTAACAATGAAAATGATTGGCCTCATTGCCATTCAGAGCAGGGATTATTTTCCAGAGGAAAGTCAAAAAGACGAGATACATGTAGATCTTTTTTGTGCCCTTATTTCTGAGCGTCCAGCTCTGGGCTTAAAGATCTTTTTCTGCCCTTGACATGTCTGCTTTGACTTCCACAAGTTGAACCGAAGGTGTCTTGATAAGCAAGTAAGCTGCAGTCATTTGAGTCCTCCTGAATGCGAAGAACCAGCAGTTCATAAGCAGATAATTAGTACAAGGATGAGGCCTTTTTCCATCTCAGTCTCTTGTGGTTAGTTGCCCAAACTGCAAAATCAGCTGAGCTTGGCACGGCCCAGCAGCATAAGCAGTTTCTGTGTAAGACAGGAGCAGAGAGGTTATGAGGTCAAGGTGATTTGAAATGCGGAGGCAAAGTTTGTATGGTTTGTTTGCCATATTAGTCCTTGACAAGAATAAAATTCATCATTGTTATCTGGATTGAGGGGGTGGGGGAAACACCTAAGTGCTGTGAACTGTTTTCTTCATCCTTTAAGGCGCATTCTAACACGTTCCCCATAGGCACGTAGCATACATCTCCTCCTTGGAAGAACGGAGAGGCAGAGAGTACAGATACAGGGATGCAAGCGATTTTGTCGAGACGGTGTTCTCTGAAGGTCACCCAGCCAGATTTCAGGGCAGCTCAGACATGCAAGTACTAGAAGCTCTAGCTGACTCCCACCACTACAGGTTTCTGATCTGGTGTAGCTCCTGCACCAAACACAGCCCCATGGCTCCTTGTGTGAAATGGCTTCTGTGGGAGAGGCACGTGCTTAACTTCTTGGGAGCCAGCATTGTTCCTGACTGTGGGGCCAGTGGGTGCTAGTAGAGCTGCACCTAGTTCAGGTTAGATTTAGCCCAGCTGGAGCACACAATTTCTTTATTCAATAGATCTTCAGTGTGCGATGCTACAAATGTTTTAGAGCTAGCGGGCCAGATTTGTAGTAAAAAAAAAAAAAAAAGACTGCAGAATAAGTTCATTTAAGTTCATGACAGTATTGAGCAATTAGCCATGAGTAACCAGTTGTAGAATTTGGTTTGGTTTGTTACAGTTTTCAGTTGCAGTTGCAAAGATAAATGGCAAATTTTAATTTTCTAGAGTTTATTTTTTTTTTCTAGGAAACATCCGCTATTGCTGTTACTGAATAATTTTAATGATTTATTTTTTTAAGCAAGTGATAATGTTTACTATTAGATTTTGTATTTAATAGTGTATATTGACCTTCAATAATAAGACTTATGTGCTGTAGGACAATAAACTATTTGTTGAATCTGCCTAGTTAATGTAGGAATTAAGGATGGATAGAAGTGAATTTTAAATTGTGAAATAAGGCATAGAGAGAACTACATGGGGTTTGGGTTTGCTGGTCTCTACACAGGATGTAAAATATTCTGCAGAGTGCATCTTGCTAGACAGGAAGAAATGTATTTTAAAGTTAGGCAGGTAGCATTTTATACAGGAATATTTGGTCTTTAAGTTCAGACTGTCCAAATGAAAGAAATCTATTTGTCTCAGCTCACAAATCTCCTCCATTTTGTTCCTTCTAACTCAGTGATTACTAGAATCTCATTTTGGAGACACTTTCAAATCCAACCACCTGTGCTCTGAGTTGGACCATGGGATTCTTAAAGATTTTATAAAAGCGACAGTTGGGTCGTCTGACACTGCTTGCATCCATTCCCATGGTGTTTTCCACTTTGCCCAAATAACTTTTCGTGTCTCTTCAAGCTGGCTGCAATCAGAATTGCTTTGTACAGTGAGTTTTGAGACCATATAAGAAGGAATATGTTACTAATGTGGGGCCCAATGCAGCCCCATCGGTTTTCATCCTCACTTTCTCAAAAGCGAGAGGAGGAGATGCTGAGAGCTCTCCATGGAGGGCAGGACTTTGGGCACTGTGTTAAAAATACAGGCAGATAAAGCAAGAAAACCCAGTTTCCTGCAGCGCTCGTGTTCTGTTATTTTAGGTGGTAAATGTTTATTATGTACACTTCAAAACTGCACATCCCGTATCTCTGCGCTTTGTAGTGTGCACTTCCAAATAGCGTTATCAGAGTGGGAAGATAAACGTATTCATAAAATATGGATCTTTATAAATATATCATTGTTTGCTTTCTCTTTTAAAACACATTTGTCTGGAGAATTTGCTTTCGTGACATCCCTCTTCTCCTAGTGAGAACATTGATTTCTCCTCTGTAGGCCTCCTTCAACAGCAATGGTTTACCTTCTTTTCCGTCCCTACTTGGCTCACCCTGGTTGTTTTGCTGTGAAGAATTCCTCAGTTTCCTTCTGGAGATCTCTTAATTAAAAGCCACGAGCCTTCAATTATTTTACAATTCCAACAAGGTCTCTTGAGAGCATAAATCCTGTCAGTTCATGGTAAATGTTGACACCTGCATAATTTCTACCATCTTTTGGGTGAACGGTGATTATTTCTCAGAAGAACAATATCAAAGCTTTATTGGAAAACTGTTCTTGTTATTTGCCTCTAAGAGGAAGATCCAGACTGTTAACAGCTGTCAATCTGAAATGCGTTTGGAGCCAATCCAGAAAACACACTTTTGGCCTGTTAAACAGAATGTATGATTTTACTTATTTAAAAAAACCCCAAACAACCAAAACCTTTCTGCAGGTGGCAAAATTTGTTCAGAAGAGTGACCTAAAAGGTAAAACTAATAAGAATTTCCTTTTCTAATTTCAGCCTTATAGTAGAGTCTGTTTGTGATCTATCAGTGGGAGAAGTGGAGGATTTAACCAAACATTGACATTTAGACATAGTAGCTTAAAAAGAAAAAAAAAAATGTGTTTTTCATTTGTTATTGATATTTCAGTAATTTATTGGATCGAAGAAATGGCAGGTAGAGAAAACCCATTGCCACTGGAAGTGTGGCAGAATGATCTTCTGTGGTAATAAATACAAAATACATGGGTGTAGGATGTATGGAAAGGGAAGGTGTTTCCATGCTTGGTGACAAGGGGCTGTGACAGCAAATATAAGAAGGAGGAGTGACAGGGGTATGTATCCCTCCACACTACACACAGTTCCTTCAGCTGCGAGAAAGTGTTGGCTCTCTGTGCGGTTAGTTTCTCTTTGGAAGGCAGGTCATAACTCCTGAACTACCTCGAGGATCTTTGGATTGGGCAGATTTTTTCACCTGTAGACAGAAAAAAAGAAAAAAAAATCAACCTGAAAACCAGAGACATGATAATTGTAGTGACAAAAGGAAAAGATATCAATTGTAGGAGAATTCGGGCAAGTAGTGTGGTTTTAAACCACAATGAGAATTGGGGCTGGTTTTGACAAATGGGAAAAATAAATTTAAGGGACAATTTGTGTTGCCAGATTCTGAAGGAAATAAACAACCATATTGCCCTTTCAAAAAATTTATGTTAGTGATTATATTTATGAGGGTTTTTGCTGAAGCAAGAAACGTACAGCGGATCTTACACGTTTCACCAGGGCGTTCCTCTGGTTGAATATTGCGGATGTCACTTAAATGTGTCCTTGTAATGTGTATTACATTGTTATGGTGAGAAAGTGAAGTTTTCATTCTTTAAAAGCTTAGAGAAGATTGGTATGGTATATCCTGCGGTGGTTGTAATTAAGAATGCAAAACTGGAGGAAAAAGTGTTTTATAGTATGGGAGGTGGCCAGGATTTCAGAGGATTTAACAGTTAACTGTGTAATTTCATACTTAACTGTAGAAGTAGTATTTTCTGACAGAATTACTATTTCAGATAGAGCCATACTGTTTTTGAAGGGTGAAGCATGGGAAAAATTGAATTTGTGTTTGAATATAATACGCTGCAAAAGGGATACTCCTGATGGCGGAATTGGCTGCTAGGCAGTTTCCAGTTACAGTGCATAAACTCCTTCTCTTTTTCTCTTCACAAGGAGGTTCACAGGCATGAAAGGCAAGGGCATGTTCTGTTTCTGGAGTGATAATTATCAGTACAATGCATTCCCTTGAATAATAAGAAAATGGGATTTATTTGGTAGTATTGATTTATTTACCAGCTGATATTCTCAGTCAGAGATACATTGCTGAGATATATTTCAAAAGAGCTGAATAACTTGTGCTTATAATAACTGACATAACTGACACCATTGTCTAGAAGATGTTTGAAAGCACGGGTTAGTCTTCTGGCTTACCATGCCTGACAAGTTTGAAACCAAGAATCTGAACCTAAATTTGGGTAAATGTGTGCTGTGAGCACGAGTTGAGTGCTGGAGAAGCAGCTCTTGTAGCCTGAGCGTTGTTGTGGGCGTATGCTGAAGATTTGTGATGCAAATATGTGGAGTGTGGGGTTGAGATTAGTATCAACCTGATGACTAAAAGGCTAAAAACTGAGATAACATAGATCTAAGGGTCATGAACCTACTGTCTTAAGGGGATTTTATTTGCTGGGATTTTAAAGTCCTGGGATTTTAAAACTCTTCTCATACCTCTGAATCGCTAGTGGAAAAGCAAAAAATAGATAAATATAGAGCAGAACAGGACTGCAAGGCCTTTGGGAGGACAGGATGACAGGTTTAAGATGTAACAGTGGTGCTACTCGTGTTAATGTCTGTATTGCTGATATTGAGGGGCGTGTACCAAGTTCAGAGAGGTTTTGGTTGATAATCGAAAGAAATTGATGGGCTGTGAGCATTAACTGTTGAGATATCTAGCACATACACTTACTAAACTATCAATATGGTTTTACAAAGGGAATAGGTTTTTTTAAAGAAAAATTACTATGGATGATAATTTAAAGGAGAAATTTTAGTATAAAAGGATATCTCATTATTTAAAATGCCCAAATGCTTTATTAAATTCAGGACCTCCTCTTATTTTAACTGCTGAAAATTCAGAGAAGCCCTTTTGACCTTCCATTGTTTAACAGCTGTCAGTAGCTGAGGCATTACATTCATAAGCAGTTTTAGAGTACATTTTACAGTACATCACCTGTTTATATTAATACCTTCATACCACAGCCTGAACCACAGCTCCTTTCTAATCGAACATTTGGTTACAGGTGGCCTACTGAAAAGATTAATGAAATGCAGACTTTATTAGCCTCAGTGGAACATGTAATTTGACTGTCGAAGTCGCTGCTATTGCTCACCTAAACCCACACCTTTGACCACAGGAATTTAGTGCGTTTGATCTCTGAGAGTGCTTAAAGGGGATAATTGGCTGATGCAGAGGACGGGAGCATCCCGAGTCGGGTGGCTCTGTGCGTGCCGGCTGGGAGCAGCGCTTGCCTGGTGACACCCGTTCTTTCCCTCGTTCTGCTGCGGCCCTTTGGACCAAGTTGCGGGTGAAGGCTCGCGTCAAAGAGCAGCACTGTGCTGACGCACGCTTGGGAAATGCCCGGCTTGCGGCACACGATCGTGTGTTAGTCAGGTGAACCCACGTGCTGCAAAAAAGAATGTAAAGGGCTTAGAGGAAAAGCGAGGTCAGACTGGTTTTTCACCTAAAAAATGTATAGGAGTAACCTGAACGTGACATTCTGGTAGGAACAGCAATTCGTTGTTTAAATACTGATCCACATAAGAAATAGTTGCGTTGTAGCATACATTGTTGTTATTTTTTTATTATTTTCTGGACAGTACAGATCTCCTTTAAAGGTGCACGTAAGCCTGTGTGGCAATCCTTACTCATTTGTCTTTTGTACTTCTAGATCTCAGTGAAAAGAGACTTAAGAGGTGAATCAGCATTCTGTCTCCTTCCAACTTGCCTTTCTGCATTTTTAGTCCAGGCTTTGTGATAAAATGGATTGGTGTGGCGAGGCTGGCTGTGGGTGCACGGTTTTGTGTTTAGCGTTAGCGATAAAGAACATGCAGTTTGTAGAGGAAAAGGAGCCCAACAGCAGGTGGAGCAATGAAATATTTACATCGCTGTTTTCTGATACTGCATGTGCTTTGCTATTTTGTACTTGCTCTGTCTCGTTTTCCTCAGGCTGTTCGGATCAATTGTCAAACATCTGTCTGCCAGAAAAAAAAAAAAAAAGAGGTTGCCTTTCTGTTTGGAAGATTAATTGGGTTATTTCAGTCACAGGAAAGTTGCCAGCTCTTGTAAAAATGGGAGGAGAAGGGACACAAATTCTAACAGCTATTGATTAATAACAGATGTATATTCAACAGGACGGAAGATAAACTGCTCTTTCCAGGGTTGTGATGGATAGGGTGCTTGCTTCCCAGTCTCCTGGGGAACACTGCAGGGCACCTCTGTTAGGCTGTAGAGGGTGTTACCTAATGAATTTCCATTGACTACACGATAGCAAGCATTGATCAGGTCTCTGGTGCCAGTCAAGTCCCTACTCCTGCTGCTGCTTCTGCCAGCCTTCCTCCAGTAGCAAATAACCAGTTGCTGAAGGCTGTTTTCCCCTGTGTGTTTTCTTTTATGTTATTTCTTTGTGCTATTAAGGACTGACTTGAAACGATAAACGTTCCTAGAAAAGACCAAATCCTAGAAAAATCAGCCCAATAGGCACGCTCTCTTTATCAATTTCTTTGTTTAATGTGTAAAGTGTCCAGCAGAGTGTATAATCCAGTGTTTTAGTCAATTAGTAAATCAATATAATCCATGGCAGATTTATAAACCGCATGCAGACAACCTGGGGAATAGGATCTTTAAAGCCGATAGCATCGGCCAGCATGTCTGAAGTTATAATGACAAAAGTGCTGGTAAGAGAGTAACTAAATGCTAGATTGCTTTGTAATGCCATTGTGAATAAAAGGGACTTCGCTTTTATGCACAACATAGGGGAAAAAGCATTGTTGGCCTACCGTAGTGCTTTTGTGATTTGGTGTACTGAGAGCTGTATGTAGATAGATAGCTACTTCTACTAGAAAGAGTAGAGGAAAAATATAAAGAAGCAAAAGAAGAGATGGATAGTAGAACTAGTAGGGAACTTCACGAAATAATAGTTCCTAATCCACTTGCAGAGGAATCCTGAAGTGTTCCAGATGCTCTCTGTGGATCATACACCATCGATGTGGTTCAGGTTTTTGTTCTCTTCTGTCGTTGGTATTGTGCTTGTTTGTCTTGTGAGATTAATTGTTGAAATTTCTTGCATGTATTTGAGCTGTTTTGTTCTTTGGATGAAATCTGGATTTATTTTTAAAGATTACCTGTCACATTTATTCCTGCAAACGTCCTGGTATTTCTCTTGAATTTCACACTGGGAGCTCATATATGACTACATTTTAGTACTGCTGCAGCCTGCCTCCTAGGAAGACTGCAGCACTTGCAGATCACTGAACTATCAAGAACTGTATGGGATCAACTAGCTGCATATTAACTTTTTGGTGGGTTGACAGGCATTTTCCTGGTGGTTGGCAGTAGAGGTCAAACTGATATACCAAGTTATCTTCTGTCTACAGAAAATGCTGTGCTTTTTTGGTTTGGTCTTTTGTTGTGCTGAGCAGCACCAGCAATGTGCAGTGGGCCACCGGTAAAGGACAGTCTTAATCCAGATGGCAAGTAGCTATTTGAAATCCAGCTCTTTACTATTTGGTGTGGGTTGTGTGTGTCATTTTTTTGTTCCTCCCTTTGGGTTTTTTTGCTGTTACATGCATGAAAACTGTCTAAGGTGGTTGACTCTGCTGCTGGGTTGCTGCAGCCCAAAAGACAGACACTAAAAAGAGCATCTGTTCAACCTCTTATTCAATTTTTGACATAATCCCACCGGCATCACTTCTGGCAACGGTGCTTCACCAGGTACCGCTGAAGCAGCTCCAAGTAGGGTGGCCGAATTACAGTGGTCCTTAACTGAAGGGTGCTTGGATGAAGGGAAGAGAGCAGACCACATGGCTATGTGAAAGGGAATCTGTTGCATGAGAAGTTATACTTTTTTCCTCCATTGCATCAGTCAAATTAAAATTGCATAAGTGCTGTTATTAGTTTCTAAATTTCAGTGACTGTATAGCTGAAAGAAATGCCTGCAAGCAGAGAGAAGTTAATTTAATGAAATATTTAAACTTTCTACTTAACCTTCTGACGTTGCCCCTTAGATATGTGCACTGCGCACTTGGTGCTGGGGATGGACTGCAATTCTGCCGGAGAAAAGTTGGTTGGAGTACCAAGAACCATGAAATTCCTGAGAATTTCCTCTTAGTGAAAGACAAGAACTTCTCCTTAAATGTGAAAATGATATATGAAAGTACATACAATAATTTGATTTAATTTATGACACATCACAGCCTATATGGGATTTTTTTGTAAGTTTGATACTGTTTGAAAGAATTTACTTGGTAGCTAGAAGCTGAGGAAATAACAATGGTTGTCAGAGTTTTGACAAAGAGATACATATTAATGAAATAGTTCATATAAGCTACGGTACAGCCTCCTTGGAAATTCAGTCAGATCATTTCCCTCATTAGCTGAGAGCTCCTTTGTCATTCATGCATTAGCTCATTCTTCTGGAGGAAGGTAACGATGTTTTTCAATGAAAATTTCAAGAAATCTCTGTGTCGTGTGTCACATGGTCTTCTCTAACACATTTTATAAGAATAACTCCTTCAATCAATTCCCAAATTCTAGAATTACTTTAGAATACATGTATTAGGATGTGTACTATTTTACTTTTAAAATACTTGTATTCATAAGCACTCATCATGTTTTAGAAAACACTTCAGATGGTATAAAGCTTAGGAGTATATTCCAGGCGCATACAGAGAAGTAGCATGATTCATGTGAGAAAATAATTTATTTAATCACCTTGTGTTTTGGGGCGTAACTGCCTTTGAATGCCTCCTGAGAGCTTTCCTGTAGGAGCATCCTCCCGGCCGACAACTCCAGCCTCTCGTCATTTCGAAGGTGCTGCCGTCTCTGCTGTCAGTCACTGAGGTTCTCCGCACTGTTTTTCCTTCTCGGCATAGCCGTACCTGTACTTTGAAGTAACTTTGCATTAACTCAGGACGTTGTCTTCTGATCTCTTACAAAGAAATAATAATGAAAATACAAAGGTCTTCCTGATTCCAGCTCCTCGGGCTAAACCACCTGCTAGCTGCGATTACCTGAGGCTTTCCATCACTAGTATTTTCCCATACCTCCAAACTTCAAAGGAAATATATTAAATGTTACTCTGTATTAGTGATTAATTGTAATGTTGTATAATGCAGTTTCTGGCTTGTCTTGCTTAGAGATTCAGGTAACTTTGCCTGTTAATTAATTTAGAAGTTTTGATTTGATTGGAGTTTTTCAGAAACTGCCTTGGTAGCAGAGGCCAAGTAAGTGTTTTCATCTGGTTTGATCAAAAATCTGTCCAAAACTTGAGAGTTTTCTAGAGGGAGTAATTTTTTTATCCTGTGAGATGTCTTGTGTATGAAATAATACGTAATATTTCTTTTGATTTTTTTGAGAGTTTAAGCAGAATTTATTTGCGCTCTCAGTTCAAACCCTCCTTCAGTGTGCTTAACCAGAACGCACTTTCTTTGTGGGCTGATTCTGGCTGTATCCTTGACGCTTTGCTTCTCTGTATTTGATTTGGCTTTCTGCCCTCCCTTCCCATTCTCCTCCCCTCTTCCTTGAGCACATGTCCCTCAAAGACAGCCTCTTTGCTCCCACAGTTAATGTCACTGACGGGTGTGTTTGGGGTGGAGATGTGTCCCCTGGACTTGCAGAGTGCTGTCGTTTCAGCTATCTCCGTCCAACAAGAGACTAAACGCTGCCCTATGTGTGATAAAGTATGGTGGGTGAACATCTCGCCCAGTTAGCTCCAGTGGAATTTCATGCAAAATACAACACACAGTGTTCTAGGTTCTTCTGTTCATGGATGTTGAAAGCAACCACTAGGCTTAGAAAAGTCAGGGGGTTTATTTTTCATTTTGGAGCATCTGAAATATCATTAATGGAAGGAATAAAACTTTATTATTTGATCAGTGCAACTAAACATGAAATAAAATAGAAAAAAAAGGCTGACGATAACAATATGGAGGGGGAGCATCGGAAAAATTACAGATTCAAAAAAAAAATAAAAATCAGTGTTACCAAGTAAAACCCCACTTCAAAAACTTTGCAGTGTTTTTTACATCATAAGAGCTCATTCTAAGATGCTTCAGGAGAGGAGTCATACCGTAACTGCACGCAGACCTGAATCCAGTTTACTGTATTTATATCTTTCATTCACTCATCACCAAGAAATCGGTCCAACTTCCACACAGTCAGTGAATTCAGGATTTAGAGGTGACTTTTCTGCCATTCGAGAGACAAGATTGACTTGGTGAAATGCAACAGGAACTCTAGACTTCGATTATAACTTGCCTTGCCGCTGAATGTCATGAATATTTGGACAAGTGATGAATGCCTAGTGTTTATAAATTTGCAGTGGAACTTTGTCTCAACATTAAAATAAAACTGGAAACTGAATAGCTGAGAACGGAAAAGTTTTTGGGTATATTTTTCCTCTGGTATTTGTATTTTCATTTAAATTCTTCTTTTGAAAGAACTCCCCAATTCAAATTGTTAATTCCTATGATGCAATTCTTTTTTTATTTAATAGATACTTTTGTTGTGAAGCATTTCTCAGCAATTTGTAAAACTCTTAGTCATATTTTGGAAAGTTTGACTTTTTAAAAATTGATTCAGGATGTTGTTTGTAGCTCTAGAGTACTGTGGGCTTTTTAAAACTAAATTAAAAACCAGAAGCCTCCAGAATCATAAAGGTAGAACTTTTGTCTAATGATCATATATACATGTTTTTCATTTGCCTCTATATTTCAGTACTGAATTTGAGAGCAGGAAACTAAACCCAAATATTTCTACTAATGTATTGAATCCATTTCAGCCAAAAGGCTGCCTCTGTGAGAATTTTTCAGCGTTATAACGTTCAGTTCTACCCTTGTCCATTATAGCGGCATTTTGCAGCCCACAAAGCTTTTACTATAAAGAAGCATTTTCGTAATGTTCACGTGAAGTATAGCGTTTTGGGACACTCTGTGGAGCGTTGTGCTTTCCAATATCTATATTCTGCTGCAGTCTTCCATCTTTAGCCGTTATGATAGAGGTTATCATCTTTATGCAGGTGGTGGTAAGGCTTCTGTGTACATAGCTAGTTTTCTGTAGCCGACACAACTTTTAAAGAACAGCTTACTTGTACCTCACTTCTAGAAGGTTGGTTTTGTTGTATTTAGGAGAAGTTTTTTTGTATGTGTGTTATAGTAATCTTCTACAGAGTGGATGCATGCTGTGGCCCTACCTGATGCTTCAAACCCCACATCATTTCTCTTAAAATAATTTACAATATCACAGCTCGGCACTGTTGTTTTGGGTTCATCCAGCATTGTAGAGAAGGAGCCTAGCAGGATTGGAATACACCACAAAATAGTCAGTGGGAGGTCAGATTTGCAGTTTCTTCCCAACATGATGATATGCAGTAGCTTTAAAATATTGTAAGAGCGATACAGTAAATCTGAGCTGCCTGACCAGCGTTCACCGAGGATCTTCTCAGTGTCGGGAGTTTAGTGTGAGCTTTTGGTTCTTGGTCTGTGAGTTGACAACCTTTCACTTTTCCCTCTGTCAATGCTGAGCCTTTCTTATTTGAGTATGTTCATTACTCTGTTCATGACAAACTAAATTAAGAATTTGTGCTAAGGCAAGGCTTCTAATGACATCTAAAAATAATTTCAAGACCAACAGCATAATGTCTTTCAGCAATTGTTAAATATGAGTGACCTGACTAGGCTAAAATAAGAATCAGGCCAATTAAATGTCTCTTTGAGGATAGTGGTACTTGTAATTAGGGATGCTCAGGAAATGTTTCCCTCTCGCTCCCTGCCACTCCTCACCTTATTTTCTCCCACAAGATGACAGAAAATGAAGGGAGAGCGCACCACCGGAAGAGCTCAATGCTCAAGAAGCCTTATAGTGCTCGCATCAGAAACTTCAGCGTTTTCCCCAGATTATGAAACCTTGTAGTGAGGTTTTCTGCATTTCTGTGAAACTTCTTGGTTTGTTTCTTTTTAAGAACTGGTGCTTCCTATGGGAATACAGTTTTTCTCAGAAAATCTCAGTAATCCACTATTTGTGGTGGTGAAGGGGATGTTAAGTGCCCTATTCAGTGTTTTGAAGACCTATTATTATAAAGTGTGGCCGTAACGATGCAGCAGGACTTCTACTCTATTCTATCAGCAGTCTCTGGAAGCCTTATTTTAAAAATAAGAATGATTTACCTCTTTCGATCAATTTTTATTCCTCATTAACTAGGTGGGAAATTGCATTATGAACTACATTGCAGGTGTACCGTAATCTTCCCCAGCAGCGCAAGGTGGAACACACCATCTAATCTCAAGTCGTGAGGCTACTTCTGTAAATAGAGAACCTGGAGAGAGTTGTGCGTGGTGGAGAGGGAGGGCTGCCTGCAAGTAGGTAAGTTTTGCCATAATGTGATTGTTTTTTAAAAAATCCAATTCATTATTATTTTAAAATACGTTACATTCATCTTTAATCTAGTTTCTGAAGAGAGCAATCTCATTTGAGAGAGACTTCTTAAGATGAATGTCTCTAAGAAACAGTTCCCTTCGTACAAGGAACGACATGAGGTTTTGTGAAATGCAGGTGATGAGCACCAACAGGGCTGCCTGAAGATGATAGTCTTTACCAGCCCTTTTAATCCTGCATTTCTTGCTTCCTGTATCTAACCACTGTCTACCTGAAGGATTGTCACTTTTGTAGTAGCATCTCTGCATGAAGAATTGCAAACTTTGTCCATTTGAAAGACCTTTGTTTTTTGTCTGGTTTGGGGTTACTTCCTTCTCTCCTGACTTAGGGATACCCATGTTACGGTAAGATGCCTGTTCCAAACCTGTAGGATTGAGTGTGATGCTGAAAGTAGGAAATCATATGAGAAGAATGGTCTCTTAAATCTTAAAATAAATCCATATTGATGAAGTTTGCAGAAGTACTGAGCATTTGTCAGTTCCCGTTGTTCAGCAGTGGGCGCATGGTACAGTTGTATAATGTAAATTTAGCAGTATATTTTTTTTAAAAAGAAACTTTACACTGACTTTTCTTAATGTGAATGGATGCCAAAATCTTCAAGGTTTTGTTGGTCCTAGATTTTGTATGTCACAGCAGTTTGTAGTCTATTGAATGAGGCTTAATTGGCTCCCAGATGTGAGAACAAAATGGACCCTTCTTTCAGTGATCTGCAGAAAACATAGACATAAGCAATTACATTGTGTGACTGTATTGGTTGGGAACCCTACAGACTGTATCTTTTTTATATCAGGGCTTCCTTTTTACAATCAGTGAGAATTTCGTATGGAGGGTGTCAGAAATCCAGTGTAGATGTGTATTTCCTATTCACACAGAGGTCTAAAACCCAGCATGACTTGGTCTTTGCAGTATTTTCCCTGAATTCTTTGCATTACAGACTAAGGAGTTGGATTAAAAACTGGTGCTAACAGCAGCAATCCCTTTATAATATATCCTTGTCTGTTGTTAATATGTTTTAGCATGGCTCCTAAATAAGGACAACCCCTTACAAAAGATTGCAAAATAGAAAGAAAGAGGTTCTGTTATTACTAAATTAATAACGGTGAAGTGTATTTATCTTAAATGGGTTTCTCAGGTGAGGTTTTTTCTTATTTAAAAAAAACAAAACACTGCTATTCCAAATCCTTTTGATTGAATTATTAATGTGAAATTTATCTCTTGGGGGATTTTTTAGCAGCTATCATTAGCAAGAATGCCATTCCAAAAGTGGTACAGATAGTGCTGTCTTTTCGTAGTGTCGTTAGTACAATAGTCTTAATGGGGCAAACATACTTCTAATTCAAGTTCACATTCACCCTATCAGCTACTACTAAAACTCTCCTTATGTGTTTATACATTCTTCACTTAATGAAAATTCATGGTAACAGAAGAGAGGTGAGTGGTGGTGATATAAAATATATACTATCAGGCACAAGTATGTTTTATGAACTTGTGTCACATGAAGCCTTGGGAAATCTTATACACATGAATGCTTTCACAAATTATGTTTATCTTGTACGTGCACAGGAGCAAATTACATTTTTTTTTTAGTCTTCAGGGTATCTGTGAGTGGATCTATTCTTACCAGTTCAGTCTGAGCTAAGAAATGCATCAGTAAAGCTCTAGACTTTGCAAGGTCACTTCAGATGGGTAGAGTTGTATGACACTTCTTGTTGAGGCTTGAAAGCAGATGAAATTCGGGTGGTTTTACTCTTCAGTATGATGTGAATTTCTTACAGGTTCAGGGAAAGTAAGTAAAAGAACTAGTTGAAGTATCACAGAAGCGTTTCAAATGTTCTTCTAGGTTCTGCTGCTACAGAAAAGGAAGGAAACCATAGTTTTAGAAAGAGGAAAGTAAGCCCAATTACCTCTAGGTAAAAGTGGCAATTTCCTTTTTCCCTCTTTCCCCACAGAAAAGATGTTAGAGTCGCATTCTGTAGAATGAATAAGTCGAAAAAAGAGAGTTTAATGTTAAAGTTAGTTATACAAGGCTTAATTACAGCATTATATATTGGATGCTTTCCAGCTTTAGCAGCAATGTCCCCTGTGCCCCCTTCCCACTGCTGCAGCTCAGGAACCTGCAAAACACAATATCACGTCATTTTTCCATGTAGTTATATTTCCTAGTTATGGAGATAGTGCAATCCTATCACTTTAAGGTTTTTTTTTCGCTTTTTGCCTTCACATTTTGTCATGCAGAGGGGTGATCACAGTGCAACAGTGTCTGGGATGTACTTGGTAAGTTTTTTAAGTATCGAAAGTGTTTCTGAGATTTGCCAGGATAGTTGCAAGCTCTGGCATTTCAAGCAATGGCAACAGAAGCAAAACCACGCAGCTATGAGTAATTTGCCATTTCCCAATAACCTTCCAAATAGAATTGAGTGGGTTTTGCATAGCTTTCACAATTGCTTTGAAGAGCGTTCAAATGTACCTCTCATGTTGAAGCAATCTTGTACTTAGGTTTCCCACACACCAGCCAGCAGTGCATCCTCAGTAGTTCTCTGCAGGGCATTCCCAGACTGATGTGTGAGAATTTAGTGGTTGAACCACTCCTGTTTCTTCCGTGCAGCTGCCAAACCAGTTGTTTTAGCTATCGACTTTCCCTTTTAATCTTTGCTGCCTTCGTTATTCGCATGTACTAAAGAATGAATGTTATTAACTCGGATGATGACAGAAGTACTGAACACAAACTTGTTTAAACTGGGTATATAATTTGAAATTTGTAACTCGAATCTTCAAGTGGAAGCAAGTTCTCCACTAATAGTCTTGTAGATTCTGTTAGCTTTTCAATCCATATTTGAAAGTAGGACTTCTATATTTTCTTTTCAATCCTGTGTCAGAGAGAGGCTTCTCTGAATTAAAAGACTATTGCATTTAATGTACTACAAATAGGGAAACAGGACCTGTCACATCTACCTTGGGACAATGGTGTGGAGGAATGCAGTAGGTGACTGGGTCCAGGATGATCTGCTGAATAAATACTGCCCATACCACCATATATCATAGCCCACAAAAAGCTCCCAAAAGAAACACGAGACCTAGAGTAGAAGACCAAATGCCACAACTGTATTGCACATTATAATGCCATAAGAAAAGAGCAAGAGAAATAAAAGCCATGGCCATTACGCTGGTTATTTGCAATAGAAGCACATTGTTAAATAATATTTGAGCGGTCCTAGGAACGGGCCATGATGAGGAAGGACAAAACAGAAATGTCAATGGTCTTTTCCACGCTTGAGACACATACTTCTTCCCTGTGGCATTGACTATATCGATATAGTTTGAAGTGTAATCCTTAATGAGCAATCCCTGGGGCTCCCTGCAGCTGTGGGAAAGTTTCTCGTTAGGTTCTGCAGGGCTTAGTTTTCCGTGCAGGGCTGTTCATGTTTTTAGTTCACGGGTGAAGAAAAAAAAAGCGTTACTGATGAGAGATGTTGGAGAGAAAAGACTGCTGGTAAAGACAGACTGAGCAAGAGCTATCGATGCTTGTTTAGAAGAGTAGACACTAAATTTTCAGTGTGTCTTAGATGGCAAAGGAAACTGCCATTCGTTGGAATGGTGTTGAAGGGCCTTCTTTTCCTCTTGACCCTATCACTGAGTCTCGATGCTTGGGGGTATATTGTCTTCCTCTTTGGAAATCAGCGTAGTAGATATGGTCCTTACTAGATGCCTTGCATTCAGCGGTGGGAGAAGCTTTTTTAGAATCTGAGGAAGGTAAAGATGGGGGGAGATCTTATTTTGAGCTACTTTGCTCTAATTATGTTTGTGAGCTGCATTTGTCTTAGACCTTGCAACTGTCTTCAGTCATTGTTGGGTAAAACTGCAAATCTAGAAACCCAAATGTAAGGGTATTAGACCTGAAAGTATTTGCTACTTCCTATGTGGGTTTGATTACACTCTACTTACAGTCTCTCTCACTTGCAAACTATATAATTAGCTTAAGTTGTGTGATCAGCTTGATTTAATATTCTTTAAAAATCGCTGTGAAATAACAGACATTGGAGTACTAATCACAGAAGTAATCCCAAACTGTAATTCCTATAGGTATTTTAGCTGTTATATTTCTTGTTTTGTCACTAAATCTTTGAAGTGTTATGAGTCTGCTCTACAAACCTCAGGTATTGGATGGAGAACTTGTCCTTTAAAAATGAGTACTGGTGAATAGTAGGAGTGGTAATACAAAACCCCATATCTAGTACATGCTCTGGAAACAGTGAGAAAAACAATAAGGCCAAGGTAGTCAGCACTTGAAGATCCGTTTCTGCAGGAGTAAAATAAGCATGAGAGTAAGTTTAAGTGCAGTTTAAAAATAATTCATCTCAAATAAACACACAGTGGCAGCAGAGTCGATGCATATCTATGTAAACAGGTAGTTGTGGTGAATTAGAATGTGGTGTTACTGCATGGACTGCTCAAAATTTCATCAACTAAAAAGTCTGAAGACCCTATTTACCGAGAAAAGTATCCTTTATTCTATACCAGTTGCTTTAGGTTGTTAATTTGAGAATCTGCTTGTTTTGGACCATTAATCATAACAATTAGAGGCAGATTTAGTGATCTTTAGTGCAGTTCTGAACTAGACTAATTGTTGTGTAATCTGGTGTTTATTAATATAAATGAAGTAAATTAGAAACATGACATTATAAAGAGGAGGAAAAAACTTCATGAACTTTCCCGGATCCTCCCAGAACTCCATTAGTTTACAATGAGATGTTGTTCTTCAGTAGTTTGCTTTGTTTCAGTCAATTTTTTTCTCCTGCACGAATAGTGCTGCAGTTCAGCGCGGATAAGCAGCCTAGGAGAAGAATGTGTGCAATGCTCTCTACCTGTGTTTACAGTTACTTAACATCTACACATTTTGATATTTGGATGGAGAAGGGAGTAGAGAATTTACCAGCCATGGGAAGTAGTACATTTTTAGTTTATACGTATTCTTATCAGTAAGATCATGTTCTTCATTTGTCTGGAGGCTCTGAGCCAGGACTGCCAGCACATGCAAGATTTCATGCGTATGGAGACTCCCACCCCAGTGTGGTGCAATGGTTTTTCTATGAGCATGGCCACGCAGAAGTCTAAGTAAGAAATACTGTGTACAGCGATGTCTCCTTGCTGCTACTCGCAGGTAGGGGGGAGTGAATTTTTAGTCTGATAAAGCTGTGACAGCTGCATCTATCTCTAGCTTGACTTCGGAGAGGAGCTGGTGTGTGATGGAGTGTAGTGTAGAGGAGAGAGCTGTTTTCCCCAGCTCTGAATTTTTCATGTCTTTACTTTCCTGAGGCCAGTCGCCTTTGAGAGTCTGGGTTTTCCCACTTTGGGGTTCTCATGGGTGATTAACGCTTGCTCGTAACAAAATGTCCTGGTGTCTGGATGGCTGCTGACAGTTCCCTGGGGATCTGACACGAGGGCTGTGAGTCTGCGTGTGCTCCTGTGCGTGGGAAACCAAGATTTCCAGGGGCTGTGTTGGACTTGTGTGCTGAAGCACTTTTCTTTTTGAGCCATGTGTGTCGTTAGGGGGAAACCTCAGATTTCTTTAGGATCATTAGTTTCTCGTTATAAACTTAGTGTTTCAGCACTTCCAGGAACGTGAGGTTCTCCTGATGGCCCACTTGAGCCTCATGGATTCCAGTTCTAGCTTTTGTCTTTCAAAAGTCTTTTTTAAAAGTTAGAAAGAAAATAATGCGAGTCACAGGATTAAAATACTCCTGATACTTGAAGAGTCAAAACATCTATAAATTAAAAATCTCCATGTGTGTTTAGCAGCTGGAGGAAATCTGCATGTGTGTGCATGTCTTCTCCTGCGTCGTCCACCAAAACCCCCTAACCGAACCGACCCACAGACCCTCAAGAGCCGTCAGCAAGTTCTCTTCAGAGATTTTTTTCCTTTTAAAAGTAACGTCCCTTCCCCCCACTGAAATGGAAGGCTTGTTTTTTAGCAGGGTGGTGCTTGATCTCCTTTCACCTTTTTATTTTGAATACACAGGGCTTAGCTCTGTGTTGAAAATCACATTGGAAATCTAAATACTAATAGAAAACTTCAGAAAAAAAGGTGCAAGGAAGGCAGCAATTGGCATATTCATACATTTTGAATAGCAGTTTCTTATAATGCAAAGTGCTAGAAGGCAGTTGTAAAGAAGATAATTTCCTATCCAATCCAGGCTCCTGCTTATAAATCACCTGACAAAAATACCATTAAGAAGCAGTTGTGCGACATGTGCTTTTCCGTCACTCCGGTTATTCCACAGCAGCTTTCCAGCGAGCAAGTTGGGAAAGAAGACCTGCTTTCCAGTGGAAGCTCCTTAGGGTAGGTGGTTTCGGTTTTACCTCCCTTGATTTGAGTAAGACAAGCCTGTTGGCAGTTGTGAATTCTTTTGGAGCATGCCTTCGCATGCAACTTTTTGTACCTTTTTGGATCACCTTAAAAGAAATCTATAGCTGTAGTTGACCTACTTTAATCTATGCAATTATTCGCTTTGCTAGGGTGTATGCACATCTTGTTCTCATATCCATACTTTTTTCCAGTTTGGCAGTCATTTCATTCCTTGTTAAAAATACCGTATGGTTGGTAGTGGGAACTTCAGTTCATTATTTCTGTTGTTACAATGACTGGCCAGAAGAATGGAGACAGAAATCAGACTATCGCTTTGCAAAATCACTGCTCATTCCCTGCTTTCTCAGAAATGCTCTTGGATTAATTCGTATGTTTTTAATAGCGATGAGTAAGTCAAACAGAGTCCTGCTGAAAGCAAGTGAAATGTCAGGGATTGTTGGTTCTAGAAAAACAACACCAGTTTCTCACCAAAGCTTGGCACTGCAATGTCTTTTTATCTGTGAATCCACTAAGAGACTTCCAAGAGCCGATGCGTATCTGGTGCCTAATTATTATCTTTTGTTTAATGCCAAATTTACTCACATGTTTCTTCGTTCCTGGCCATAAAGCTACAATATTCTTTAAAGCTCCAGAGTCTGCAGTCTACATGAACTGAGTGTATCTGGATCACGTTGCATCTGAGTGGGTGTGTGTAGAGACAGTTCAGCCCTGTAAAGCCCTGTGTACTCTGTGATCCAGCAAAACTTAGTAACGAGCTAAAACTGAAGGATAGAAGCAGTTTTCCTGAAGACACTGGGTCATTTGTTTGTTACTGGCTTAGTACTAGTACTCTTAACACATTGTATTATCTGTCCCTTAGTCGATATAATTAAAAAGCAGCAAATATCTTCAAGTGCTAAATATAAGACTTTTTTTTTGTTAAAATTTACTCTTTTCAGTTGTGGTTAAATGCTTACTACTGTAGGAAAGAATGACACTTTACTTGCCTCTTGATATTGAGTATATACAGGCTAGTGTGCTTCTCTACAGAACACCAAGAACAGATTATAGATAAAAATAAAATTAAATGTAGAAGTTTTTAACTTAGGTAAATTTTTGGCAATATTAACATAGGCAGAAGGAGGACCAATAACTACCAACTTCTTAGTTATGCAGATTACTGTATGGTATCTAATACTTTCTAGTGATTTGATTATAGCACTTTTGACCCTGATGTTTTGCTGCACATTTTTCTTGTAAATGTTGCTTTCGTAAAGTTGCCCTAATAAATTCTTCCCTCTCTTTTCCAAAGTGTCGCTTTGCCCCTTGGCTATCATAGGGAAACAGCTGTGATTTAAGATGTCAGCTTTGCTATTAACATCAAGTGGCTGCATAACAACTATGAATCATTTTTTATGAATGTGACTAAATCATAGGAGTCATTAGGTGTGGATGGCTGGATATCTGAGAAAGTGATGTAGGCAATAGGCTGTCTTCTCAGATAATGAAAAAGTTTTCACCTTCACTTTTCTTTATATGCTTGCCTTGGGAATGGTGGCTTTCTAATACAAATACTTGCAAACAGGCAGCTGAAAATGAGTCTATCACTGTGAATCCAGTCATATGCACAAAACTGATTCCTATGATTGAATGGTGGTTATTCACAATTGGGACTTCTAGAGCAGATTATTGTATCAGACAAGAGCAAATGAAGCTGGTGATTCCTCCCCCCTCACCCCCCCCAGCTGGAAGTTCTCTGGCATCTGATGGATCTGGTGGCCAAGAAAGAATTGTCCCTGGTGTTCTCGGAGGAAGACATGGAGGTTTACTGTGATGAATCGCACAGCAATGTGCAGAAAGCAGACTTCCAGGGTTTCTGTTTTGCCAAAACAGCCATTTAAATAGCATGCATTCCTTCTACACACGATCTGTCGGGGAGAGTATTTAATCTTTTCTGTATAATTTATTTATTTCAAGGAAATTACTTTATTCCTCTACAGAAGAACCCAAAGATATAAGCAAATTGCCTCTTGGCCAAGCCGTATCTCTTAACCTAGCAAATATAATTCGCCCCTCAAATGAGTTAGGTTAATCTGCTTCTTGGTAATTTTTTGCTATAATCAGATTTTTCATAGTTGATTTCTAAATACTAGTTTTAGTTTGATAAAGCTTTCAATTTATTTGCTGCAAAGAATGGTTATTTAACACACCCTCCCCCCCAAATCAATCTGAACATTAAGTGCCTCAAGACACGAACTCATTAGGAGCACATACTCAGATTGATTGGGCTGATACTGATGGTGATGATAATAATAATTGCATTAAAGTAGTGCCTTAGGATCCTAGCTGTAAACAAGGCTCTCGTTCTTGTAGGTACAAAACTAAGATCCTTTCCAGCCCTGAAAAGCTTCAAAACTAGAAGTAAAATGAGAAACAATGAGAGCTTGAATACAAATACTCCCTTCATTTTTTTTTTCATTTAAAAAAAAAAAAGAGGAGACCTATTTGGATCCCAACCAGATATGCCAAATTCTGTTCTTCAACACCTTCAAAAGAAGCAAAATATCTGTCAAGATGATAAAATGTTTAAAATAATGTAAGCAGAGCACTCATATGAAACACTGTCATGCAAGAATATGGCATGTTCTGCCGTCCGATTTGTGGTAAGCAGTTAATGAAGAAACGAAATAATGAATGATGCAGGTTCCAACTGTAGGAGTGCATGTGGTGCTGGCAGTGAGCAGGGAGCACATATGCCCGTGTGAAGGATGAATTGAGGTTTATACCGAGCTATTGCTTTTACAGTCAAGCAGATGTCAGTGGGCTTGCTTTACAGGATATTATGATATATGAAGCCGAAGGCTTTTGAGTAGTAAAAATTATTCCTGTCAATTCGTCTTTGTGTATGGCACTTTGATATATCATTCACGGCTTAATTATATTGTCATAGTTGAGAGATTAAAACAAAAGTCATGTTGACTCTTGCTTAAACCTCTCTCTGAAATAATGCAGGTAGGTGAAGGGGGAAGAAATCCATAAGATCTCTATAAAATTCCGTTAGAACATATTGTGCCATCAATAACAGGTTCCTTCCATGGTGCAGTTAGGGAGATATTCATCAGCTATCACTCACCACACAGGAGCACAAACAGCTAATACCAGACATATCGGGAATAAAGTGAGAGAGCAGGAATTGTCCTTTGTGCAAGCCTAGGGGCGGCTGGGCTGTGGGTTGGGCCACAACCCACGGGAACTGGGGCTGAACAAAACCACAGATCCATCGGTGCAGGTTTACGGGCGCAACTGCAAAAAGCGTTTGATAACCCTGTCCGGGAAGTCCTCACTGCCACTGTCACCTGAACGGAGCCGGCTGCCTGCCTCCCAAAGGCAACGGCCGGATGGTGGGAGTGGGGGTCCCCTGGGCTGCCGGCCCTGCTCAGGGGACAGGAGGGGTCCCCTGCCCGTCGTGGGGTTGGGGAGGCCCCTCCGGGTGTCAAACTGGGCTCCGTTCGTTACTAGGGAGACGTGTGATTTTGTGTTTGCCTGGTAAATGGAGAGCTCCGAGTGGCAAAACAAACTCTGTAATCAAAATAAATTGTGGTACGTCATTTAGGCAGGCAGGTTTGGAGGCTTAATTATTATCAACTGCATTGATTAAAGCAAACCCAATCAAAACCCAAAGGAGAATTTTCTGTGTTCTCAGACTCTCCGTCAGTCTTTGTGCAGGGGTATTTTATCTGCATAAAGTTGCTCTTGTACGAAGTTGTTCGTTGAAGTGGATTGCATAGGGCTACCTAATAAAGGTCTACATGGCATCCAAAACGTGTGCGCTTAAATTAATGTTGAAATTTTTTAAGATGTTGTATTTGGCTTATGACTCCTGCACCTTGTGTTTCTGAATGATACTGTAATGCATATACAAATTAAAGGTAATATTTACAATTACTGCCAGGTGCTTCAAAAAATATAATTTAAACACTGGACAAATAAATGTGAGGAGAAAGCTGTTAACACGTGTCATTGTATTAATTGTATTATTTGTTGCGTATGGTTTATATACATTGATTCAAATGATGGGCTGAGGCATGCATGTCATTTATTTAACAACTTCCTGCTGTAGCTGTAATTTTGCCCATGGGTGGCTTTGAGTGACAGCTTTGAGGGCAGAGAAAGGTTGTTTATTTTTGAACTTCAGGATGAGAAGGGAGAGGTGTGGACAGGCAGAGGTGCAGGCAGCGATGCCAAGCGGTGTGTGCTTGGTAAAATTCGCTCCTGAGGAATTTTTTCATTGCTAGAGATCATGTTCGAATACCGTGGAACTGCTTCTGTGGATGCAAAGATAGAGCTGCTTCGTATTCACCAGCCTGGGGATGAGACACGTGCTGAGAGCAGATTTTACATATGTGCATGCAAGTAGATTAACGAAAGATAGGTAAAAATTCAGGCATACAATCTTCTTTACTTGCTTTACTTCTAAAAGATTAGATTGGCTGTCATAAATTATTAATCCGAGCCTTCTAACTGCACCAGTTTGGTGCATCTGCCTTTCTTTTTTGTAGTTTAGTTTAATGAAATTGTTCCTGCTTCCTTCACATATTAAAGAATCTTGGTAATAATATAATAGAAAAGAGGGAAAACCTCACATGATTCCATGGCTATCTGAATGCGGTAAAATGGGTTTGAATCTAATGTTTTCAGTTATTTGCTTTGCTAAAACAAAATGTTTCCATGTATGCAAAGTACTTGTACAATTTAGGTAAATACCATTTTACACATTTTACATGTTTGGGAAAAAAAAAAAATCACTGAGTATGCTATAATTTTGAAAGAATGCTGTAATGACCTGGTGGATTGCCAAGTGCGTGGCACGTGTACAGGTGAGAAAATTTTAGGAAAGCTTCTGATCAAAGTCAGAAAGCAAATCTTCAGCATTCAAAAAACAAAATTTCAGCATTCTAGGAAAATGAAGATTTTCTTTTTTTCCCCACGCTGAGACCCCAGTTTGAATTAAGGTAGACCTGTGATTTGATACTTAATATATAGTCTGAGAACCTTGCCCTGGGTAGAACTCTCTTTGTTGTTATTTAGAAGTAACCTGCTGCCCCCGAAGCACAGTGTAAATTCATGTAAAATGTATTTAGTGATGTGATTTGGGTGCATTAAAAGAAGAGTTTGAATTTTTTTCCTTTACAGTTAAAGACTTGTTGACAACAGCTATGTTTCTGAAGAGCTTTTCACATCTGTTCTTATCTTACTATTTCAATTGTCAAGTGCTGTATCTGTGTGCAAAGATTCCTGTTTCTTTCCTGTGAGAAATTTGTGTAGGATGCTGCTGAATACTGTTGTTAATGGGGAATTGCCTGGCTTGACTTGGTGATACTGATGCCTTTTGGGTGAGCTTTGGCATCTAACCGAGATGTAATAAAATCAGTAAATGTTTCTGTTTTGGTGTGTGGGTAATTGGCTTTTTAAAAAAGGAAGAGGTGGAGTCCAGTGTTGTGTAGTGGTGGTTGGCATAGTAATATTTGTGTTCCTTTAGAAAAACATTCACTGGGCAGGAGACCAGAAGCAACAGTTTACCTGCAATCAGTCTCTGTGGAATGTTTATCGTCTCTTTTTGGAGGGATTTGCTAATAGGGTGGTTTGCCTGAGTAACCAATGTCTTCTGAAGGAAAAATAAACAGATTTTTTGTCTGTAGCAGGTTGTTGAGATTTTTCACTTACTTCTCTCTGCATTTATTATATTTTGTATGCAATGTATTAATATTGGTATCTTGGAGAATAATTTTTACAGATAAATGTTTCTAATGAACTTGAAGTTTTCTGTGTCCAGTTTTAGGCCAAATGCTGTTTTACTGTTTAGCAGACATCTTTACATTCTCCTTTGGAATTTGGAATGAACATCGCAGACAGATGCCATTTAAAAAATATGTGGGTGTGTAGTCCGACATACCGTATTCATAAAGCAATAGGGGCAACTTGGAACTTTGAGAGGTGATGAAAATGCACGCGGAGCCCTTGCGTGTATCACAAGAGTTACTGCTGCAGAGAGACGCTGTGTCAGAAAGTCCCACAGACAGCCAGTCTGCAAGGGGTGTTCTTCGAGGTGCTGATTTCGGTACTTGGTCCTAGGGTTTTTCCTTGTGTGCCCCAGCGAATGCCAATACCATTGGCCCTCTGGAAGCATGGCTGATAACCACACCATTGGCCAGCTTTGCCAGTCCTCCTGGCGTGCCCGCTTGGGAGGTGAGGAGGTTGCACGCACGTGGAGCTGCCTGGCCTTTGTCTCAGGTGTTTTCAGGAGTCAGTGGTAGAAGGTTGGAAGGATTTGGGGTTGGTGGGGCACTTTTAGTCCAGGTGTTCTGTTAGGCACCGGTGAAGGAGGTTTGGGACTGGTTTGTCCAAGAAGAGGTGATCTGATCTCTGTATTTCTTCCCTGTCACACTGACTTCTGTGGGTTTGGCCAGTTGTGTGTGAAAATAATTTTAAAGGTCTTCATAAGTGTAAGTTACTAATTAAATAATTCTCTGAAATGTTTCTATTCTTATACTGTGTTGGAGGTTTTTAGTAGTTTTTTAATTTCACTCTTTAATTGTACTTTATAAATTGTCATGTTCAGTTACTTCTTGAAAGTATTACTGATTTTCTTAAAGTCCCTACTAGTTCTACATCTTAGTGCTGTAATCTCCTGCTATGGTAGGAGTTCCTTGCTCTGCAGCCCCATAGTTTTCTTTTTCAGGTAGCTGTAAGGTGGATAACTTTTTAAGTAATAAGAAAAGTTCATGTGTTATTTTATAAGTAATGTATTTGATTATTTTGATGATGAATGAAGTATTTCTCCTACTGTATATGGTTTCAGCAAAAAATTTTAGAACTGGACTAAACTGTAAGGCAGTACAATTAAACATTTCTGTGGAGATACTGCAGGTTCTGGACTTGCTGGCCTACTTGATAGGGAATCTGGGCTCAGTCCTGAGTTTGCCCCAAAAGTTTTCTGTGAGCAAAAGTCTAATTTGCCTATTCTAGGGGAAATGGAAGTAATAATGTTCTTTCAGATTAGACCTGATATTTAGCAATATTTTCAGATATTGAGAAGAAAAATAGATTTTTGCTATCTGCATACACTTGCAAATTACTGTGCATGTACATCACTGTGGAATTGCTACAGTAAATTACTGCACTGTAAAATACAGCTTCTCAGTGGTTTGGGAAGATTTTTATGTACATGCCTCACTTAAAGGATACTGTAACATTAATCAGATTTATTTGAAAGGTATTATTAGATTTTGTGTACTCTGTACTGAATAGTAGCGTATCCTTAGCAATGATTACTCATAAATCCTGCAATTATTCAAAGAATAGCCTCATGATTAGTAGCATTGACTGTGTTATCCTGTGTTATTACAACAGTATGGAAGCATTTTCATAATAACAAGGGATTTAATTGGTACGAAGACTTATTTGCAGAATACTAAACACATTGGTAAGCAAGGCATTTGAATTGTGCATTACGGGCACCCAGAGTATTATTAGCTAATTAGGTACTGGAAGGGCATATGTAGTGTTAGCGAGGGCTGTTCAACCTCTGAACACAGTTGTTTTTCAGTATTAAAATGGCTGGAACAATGATTATAAGTTTTATGTGACTTTACGCATGTTTTATTACCTTCTGTGAACAGTTTCTAAAACATACTGCTAAGCACTTTTCAGGGAACAGTGCATGATTAAGTTTTGCAATGAAGCTGCTGATCTATATCTAGAAAATTGTGTAGGAGAAGTGTTTACATCAGTAATAGAATGGCATAAATATTTAATCTATTTCCAGGAAAAGCTGGGTTTTTTTACCAGCAGATGTATTTTGTCACGTGGTGGGAAAGTATGAATGTAGGTTGATTGGCCCAGGCAAAGGAGGAGGTGCATTGGTGGGAGTCTGATACCCTGGGGACTTCTGGAGTATTAACCTGCCAGTTTTAAATTCCATCTGTAATGTGCTAATCAAACGCTTGTGACAGTTTAAGCTTTATTGTCACCCTTAAACCTCTACAGAAGAAGGATTTCCTCTGAAATCTGCTCTTTCTTACACAGCTGTTAATTATGCCTAGTGATAGGTTCTGTTAGTTTTTCCTTCCTTCCAGGCCAGTGTCATCTGCAGGCTTCTTTCGTTTCAAGTCCAGGATATTTTACCCTCTTTCCTTGCTGTTCCTCACTCTTCATTGGATTTCTTGGCGGAAATTGTATCCCGCACAAGTATTTTATCTTTGTTGAAACCTTTGATTGTTTACGACTAAGCCGGCTGTCAAAGCCCTGCATCTGATGGTACGCTGCAGAAGTTACCCTAGCTAGAGGGAGAGTTTATTTTTCTAAGGAGTTAAACATTTGATCATATAGGCGTGGTGTTGAAAGTAGGTAACAATATACTATTAATTCTTTGCAGAGGAGGAAGACCGTTGCTAAGCAGGACAGGGTGGATTGTCATTTGGAGTATAAATGCCTTTTTCTTTGCAAGTGTTTGTGCAAGGCGCAGAGGGGCTCTCCTCGCCCTGGGCAGCACAGGGCGACGCCGAGGCCTCGTCCTTGCCCTCCCAGGGGTGCGGAAGAGACGCTGGGTGAATGTACTGGCTGGAAAGGTGTGCTCCTCGCTCGTTCCTGCTCAGCTGGCTACCTAGAATCAGGGACAGCTGAAGAACCAGCTGCACTGAAGCTGCCTCCGGTGAGCTCCCGCTGCCCAGAGCTGCCAGCAGTGCCCATCTTGGCAGAGAGCTCCTTCTCCTCCTTCTCCTCCTTCTCCTCCTTCTCCTCCTTCTCCTCCTTCTCCTCCTTCTCCTCCTTCTCCTCCTTCTCCTCCTTGCTCTCCTCTGCACCTTGTCCCTGATGGGGTGATGATGAAGCAGGTAAGCTATGAAGGGTGACAGAGGAGAGGGGAGAGCATGTCCCTTGTCCTTGCTACACAAACCAAACTTAGCTGGGCCTGGTGTGGGGCGGTGCTGGGAGGAGGGAAAGTCCCCAAAAGCTGTCAGTGTCCAGAAAGCTGTGGTACTGTGTCGGGGCTGATAGCTGGGGTCAAAATTCTGTAGTGGTTTGTTTTTTTCCGAAAAAGGGCTTTTCCCAACAGAGCTTGTGCAGTGGCAGTGCCTCGGTACCTGTGGCGGTGCTTGAGCCTTGTCATCTTGTTGAAATGCTGAAGCTTGCTCAAATTAAGTAGATATATTAACAGACCAATTTTGCCCTCCAGTATGTTTGTTATCCCTGTACAACGAAACAAATAATCTCAGAATGGCAGAGTTCACTCTTTGTTGTGCCGCTGGCAGGTTATTTACTCGTTTGTTTGGAAGCGGTGTCAGGAACCCCTTAATTCCCCGTGCCCCACCTGGAAAAGTCTTTTTCCCCCTATTAGACCGAGCTGTAATGCATAAAGTGCTTATGGCGGGATATATTCCACAAGTACAGCTGAAGGTAAATGACTGACAAGGTGTTACGCTGTGAAATCGCGCTGCTGGCAGGCCTGGCGGAGGAAGGATCTCGCCGGTTTAATGGCTTTATGTGCTGCCAGCAGTTGGTGTGCCAGCCTTTCAGGGCCTCCTGGTACAATCTGCTTATCTAACATCTGCAATTAATGTGTGAGCGCAGTATCATTTTAGAGATAGATGATGATGAGAGGCAATAAGGAATTTTATTTCTGTTATGTATGGTACTCTTCAGCCAGATTATTGTTAAACCCAGATGTTTTATGACTTTTTGATAATAGCACAGGGTGTTTTAGTCTTGGTATTAATTGGAGGTACATTTTATAAAGTGGAAATTCATTCTGTCCTTCATTAAATAAGTTAAAATCACACAGTTTGGCAGTTTATGATTCTAACTGTTCTTTTTAAAGAGTTATGTAGAGGGAAATTCAAATTTATGTCCTATATGTTGCTAGTCTGGGACAGTCAGAATTGGAGGGGAGAAACACCACACACTCACAGCTCAACATATAGCTAGAAAATTAGTCCGAGACCAGTGTATTTTTACTGTTTTGGCTGAAGAAGCTATTAACTGGTAGTACATGAGAGAGTTTTAAAAGGAATTGATTTGCTTACTAACAATGTTTTCTTGCCTGAATAAGAGTTTAATCATATTGGTGGGAAACGAAATTGATGAACCTTTAACATCAGATGGTACAGAAATAGTGATTAGAAACCATTTGCCTCCAGTTTAGAAGACAGAAATTTAGATTAAATACAACTGAAACATTAATTTAATCTAATTCTGTTGAAGTCATGGGGAAAATCTGCTGCTGTAAAATTAATCTTACTCCTCATTTGCAGTTATGAGAAGGGTGAAATAATGTCAGTATAATTCTAGTGTAAAAGCTGCCAATGTACTTTTTTTCTCCTTCACACCTGATGCAAGTGTGCTTCTCATTTACGAAATGTCCTCCTCCTCCTGTCACGTAGCTTGCTTTCTGCTGTTCCCTACCAACAAAACAGTCTAGATTTAGCTTCCCAAAGCCAAGGAAGTGAGGTCCCTAGCAGTCAAAAGCCTGCTTGGAATAGAATTTCCCCCCAAAAAGAAAAGTGTCTCTCCCAGCGGACCTGCAGGCTGGAGCAGGAAGGGCAGAGCAACCGTGGTCTTGGAGCTGTTCCCTGAAGGAAAGGCAAAAAAGCTCAAACCGTGCAGGGTCGTTTGCTGCTGCTGCCAGCATTCTGGTGTGGGCATTCAGAGTGTTCGGACTTGAACTCAGGGTGTCTTTTCCACTTTGTCTCTTTTCCGCTGATTTCCCTAAACCATGGGTGAAGGATGGCTTATATGGGGAGCCTCTGCTGTTGACACTCTTGTGTGTTGTACAGCTACTGCAATCTTCATTGCACTGTTTTAAAACATTTTGGGGTTTTGTTTTGTTAGTTTTGGTTGTGTTTGGTTTTTTATTATTTTTATTTTTTTGAGAAAGACTATTGCCTATTGAATCAAGCACTTACTTGATCAGAAGGGCACTCTCATTTTGCAAAAAATTCATTTTTGATTCGCAGAAAAACATTTTTGGCTGCCAAAACTAACAATAAATAAATGAGTTCAGTCTGAACTAAAAATCTGTTACTGCCTCCTTCATTGTGCAACACCAAAATGGGAACTGCAGGCTCATACAACACCATCCTTCCCAGGCCTCTGCCAGTGGGTCTGTTAAAGAACCTTAACAGAGTCCAGCCACAGTTTCTAGTGACATTTTCTAGCAGAAGTCCCAAGAGATGTGTAGTGTCTGATAAAGCTCATGAAACTGAATTTCTACTTCCTACTACCAGCAAGATCAAATGTTGCTTAATGGACAGTTAAATCTTTGTGCTTCATGTGCTTCTCCTTTTGTCAGGGCTGGGGCGTTGGGCTGGTTGGTTGGTCCCATTTCCCAGCTTGTAGTTAGTGGACGATAAGCTTCTTCCATTTAGGCCAGATTCACAGAGGTAGGCAGGTTTCTCAGTTCTGTTTACACTCCCCAGTCCCAACTCAGCAGCTACTCTGAAGATGGCCGCTGCCACTTTCTGTGCATCTAGGCTGATTTTCCTGCAGTTGTTACAAAAATTGATGATCTGCTGAGAAAAATAGTGTCTACGGGGCTGTTAGAAGCTATATCATCTAACTAGAGCGGTATGTGATCCTTCTAACGCGTAATTTGTGTTCAGACACAAGCCTGTTCTGGGGTGTTTTGTGTAGGCTGAAGTATTTCCCCAAAGGCGTAAAAATGAAGAGGTCCGATACTGTGATAGCGTTGTGACAGACGTGGCGAGAGCTGGGGTGTCACTGCTGAGTTAGCTACTAGGCAAAGAAGTTTTGATGTAGTCTCTCAAAGGGCTGGCCAAATTCTGCGCAAGACCCTACTGGTACCGTAGGGAGAAGGCAGCGACTGCGCGATTCATCTCTCTCTTACTCTGGGGTGCGTGCGGAGCGGCTCCCGGGGTGGCAGCAGTGTCTCTGGGCGGCTGTGCGCAGGGCACTGTGCCCGGTTGCAGGGGATTAGCAGCGGGGCAGGGACAGGCTGTGTTGGCACAAACGCAAGCTCGCTGGACTTGGCCTAAGGTGAAGTGGAAGAGGGCTTCGTGGAAGAGGGCTTCGGTAGCGCGCGTGACCTTGCGTTTCATGAGCTGAAGCAGGTGACCGGAGTTAGTTATCGTGGCTTGGTTGATGTGGGTAGCGTGTCAGTCTGTGACAACTTTATCGTGTGTCTGTGGTCTGACTGCGCTGTCCAGCCGTCTCCATTAGTGTGTGCAGTGCACTGTACCTGCTGGCATGCTAACGTGCGATTTCTGAAGGTCACATTGGTGAAAGATTATGATGCCTATGTACATAGATACTAGTACAAGTAAAGGGTAAGCAACATGAGCAGCAGTTTAACAATGCTGGCTTTTTGCAAACTAACTGCTTTTGTGTTTGTGTGCAAGTTGCATTGCAGTAGAAATTGTGCACAAAGGCAATATTCCTGCGCTGAGAAGTGCTAGCTTGCTAATGCCAAGGCTTTCTGTTGATGGCGTCTGTCACCCTGTTGAACAGAGCACCTTCATTATGTATCTGGTTTGGTGATTTAAATCCATGAAGGACTGGCTGTCTGAAAGAAATGTGCTACAGAACGCTTTCAGATAACTTACCCAAATGGATGGGTTTGTTTTATGTTTAAAAAATGTATCTCCAAAAAAAAGGGTATTGCTGTGATAAAGCACTGCAATTACTCATCTGTGGATTGCATTTATAACAGAATTCCTTTAAAGGGAAACAAATTATTTCATAGTTCTCATCTACCAAAAAATATCAATTAGCATGCCACACTAATTAATCTTATAAAAACTAACAATCAAATACAGCACGTTTCCTCCCACAAGAACACACAGTACTATTAAAGGTCACCATTGAACTGTGCACCTTCTTTTATTACACTTTCTCCAAAAAAAAAAAAAAAAAAAAGGGGG
>Ga0065711_1029390_pt1 | contig 36398 bp, 24 predicted proteins | sample Hoacrofraction12_FD_59098 | JGI IMG/M metagenome (GOLD analysis project Ga0065711, IMG submission 59098) | Hoatzin crop microbial communities from Cojedes, Venezuela - Epithelial fraction 12 v2 (version 2) | ecosystem: Host-associated > Birds > Digestive system > Esophagus > Crop | place... | reverse complement strand
GGGACACTGACTTTTTTTTTTTTTTTTTTTTTTGATTAGGGGTTAGAAGCAAGGTTCAGAGTGACATGATTTGTAGGTGTGAGAGTCTTGTTATTAAAATTAATAAGGCAAATTAAATATTTAGGATCTCTGTAGATAACAATATGACATAGTAGTAATGAGCTTGTATGAACACTGTTTGGCATTGGTGTGCTGATTCCTTGAGTGCTGTGTCCAATTTTGTGTCCACATTTCAAGAAGGATACATTTACCTACCGAGAGTCCAGTCAAATGCTTAAATGAGTGAAATAAAAGCCTTCCAGTAAGAAAACTGAGGAACTCGACTTGAGTAATTAATAGACAAAAAATTGTGGTAACTCAGTCACAATCTAAAAGTACCAGCAATAGTATCCAAAATTTGATAATATGGTGCCACAGCCCATAAAACAAATGTTTAATGACTAGATGTAGGAGCCACAATCACTAAGTTGAGAGATATGGCTTCCACAAGAGCAAGTTTAGCTATCACCTGAAATCTCACTAAGTCATTGGCAGCTTTTCCACATCTGGAAATTTTAAAGCAGAGTTCGGGTGGAGTTTTTATTTCTGCAGTAATTTCTGCAACTTTACCACTGCTTCAAACAGCTTATCTTTTGCAAGGGTGTCAAATTAGCATGTCATGAAGAGAGCAGATGGAACCTCCTGCACAGGAGCTCTCAGTGGATAGCTGGTATTTAAAAAGGCATATGAGGAAAAAACATCTCTTGCATCTTTGAGTTTTTTCTTATGTTTATTCTTTCTCCAGGCACTTGCTATTGACCATTGTCATAAACAGGACAGTGAGCTAGATCAATGGTTGGTCCAACCCCATATAGTTGTTCTTACATTCTTACTATAGTGTTCACCTCTGCCTTGAATTCCTATGAATGTCAATAGAGGTTAAATGTATTCCATTACAGGTAATTGCTATCTTTTGCAGGCTTGAGTAGGAAAAAATAGTGCCAGTTACTCAGGAAATTGCTTAGCTCTTTTAATAGCCAGATCTGTAATTATATACTCATGCCAGACTACCACAGGAGCAACTAATGGAAGAAACTATGTGACAGTGCACAGGCTTCACACCTATATTTCAACAGAAGTGTATTAGTCTGGTTAGCTACTGGGGGCACGTTGAGCTGAATAAAGTATAGCACCTGTAGGTTTCAATTACTGCAGATTTCGTCGAGGCTTTAAACATTTACTCCTCTCCGGGATTCTCACACCTGATCTTAAGAGTGTGAGCTATTGTAGTCTTATGTGTGATATATTATATGTGAGTTTTATAAAGCTTGATAAATATGAAGCTGCCTTCTACAAATATGGCATTTTTCCAGTGGCAGAGATTAGAAGATATTTTGAGCTTTTCAGTAAATTGGTTGCAAATCATTTTGATGTTTAGAGTGCTGGGTGTATGGATAGTGACAGGTTCTGACAAGGCAGAAAGTGGTGTGGCATTATCAGTAGCCATGGAAATAGTCCCAGAAAGGAACGCTACAGTACTTTAATGCAAAAAGTGCCTTTGAGACTTTCATAATCTGTTCACAGATGGCTTATAAACAGAAAGAGGTGAAATCAGCTGAAAAAAGCTATTCAGTAAGAAGTGTACACACACGCCTCTTGTCTGAAATTATATTCAGGTGTTCTGTCAGCCAAGCAACAGACACATTTTGAAAAGAAAACAGAGAAGCCGTGTTTCTGAAATGAACTGTAGAAAATTCCCAGAGAAGAAATGTGGTTAGTTGATCAGGGATGTGAGTTAGGACAAGGTCCCAGGAGGGGGTCCAGATTAGGGTGGGCAACTTGGTCATCTTTTCTCATCACCTATGCATCCAGAGAACAGCATCTCAATATTAAAATAACCCTCTGAACCAGTGGATAGGACACCTGCCTGACTGTTTTGATTTAGCCTGGATAAATACCAAGTGCCCACCAAAACCGCTCTACCACTCCCCCTCCTCAATTGGACAGGGGAGAGGAAATATGATGAAAGGCTCAAGGGTTGAGATAACGACAGGGAGAGATCACTCACCAATTACTGTCACAGACAAAACAGACTGAACTTGGGGAGAAAAAAAGTTTCATTTATCACCAATCTAACCAAAGTAGGATAATAAGAAATAAAACTAAATCTTAAAACACCTTCCCCTCACCCCTCCCTTCTTTTTGGGCTTAACTTCACTCCCATTATTCTACTTCCTCCCCCCAAGCGGCACAGGGGAATGGGGAATGGGGGTTATGGTCAGTTCATCACACTTTGTCTCTGCCACTCCTTCCTCCTCAGGGAGGAGGACTCCTCACACTCTTTCCTGCTCCAGCGTGAGGTCCCTCCCATGCGAGACAGTTCTCCATGTACTTCTCCAACCTGAGTCCTTCCCACAGGGTGCAGTTCTTCACTAAAATGCCCCAGCATGGGTCATTTTACATGGGGTGCCATCCTTCAGGAACAGGCTGTTCCAGTGTGGATCCCCCACAGGGTCACAAGCCCTGCCAGCAAACCTGCTCCAGCATGGGCTCCTCTCTCCACGGGTCCACACGTCCTGCCAAGAGCCTGCTCCAATGCGGGCTCTCCACAGGGTTACAACCTCCTTCACACATCCACCTGCTCTGGTGTCAGGCCATTTCATAGGGTGCAGTCCTTCGGGAACAGGTTGCTCCAGCGTGAGTCCCCCATGGGGTCACAAGTCCTGCCCGGAAACCTGCTCCGGCATGGTCTGCTTTCTCTCCACGGGGCCACAGGAGCCTGCTCCAGCATGGGCTTCCCACGGGATCACAGCCTCCTTCAGGCACACACCGGCTCCAGCATGGGGTCTTTCACGAGCTGCAGGTTATCTGCTCCACTGCGGTCCTCCATGGGCTACAAGGGGACAGCCTGCATCACCATGGTCTTTATGACGGGCTGCAGCGGAAAAACTCTCTGCTCTGGTGTCTCAAGCACCTCCTCCCCCTCCTTCTTCACTGACCTTGGTGTCTGCATAGTCTCACACCTCTCTCTCGATGGCTGTATCATTGCAGGTTTTTCCCCTTCTGAAATGTGTTACCGCTGAGGCACTGCCACCATCACTGATTGGCTTGGCCGTCTTAGAGCCAGCTGGCATTGGGTCTATCAGATATGGGTGAAGCTTCTCGCAATTTCTCACACAAGCCACCCCTACAGCCCCCCTGCTACCAAAACCTTTCCATGCAAACCCACAACTCTGACTTGTATTCCATGTACACGCAGCAGTAATCTAGCATATTTACAGCCATGTTCTAGGTAAGAAGTGAAGTTTACCCTGAGCACCACATCTTTTTAAACGCCATGCCAACCTAGTAATATGCGTATTATTGTTGTGTTCTCATGAGATCTGCCTACCATATAACACCGCTCTGCATGATGCTTGCAAAAAATAATTCTAACCCTCACATCTAGCATCTGGAGAAACAAATACTTTCTATATACGAAGAAAAAAAAATCTAGGCTATGAAAGTTCCAGATGTATAGACTGGCATACACCATGGCCAATCTATTAATTTTGTAAAAGTGACTGATGAAAAATACAGTAGAATCTAGATCAGAGTGTTTCACTGTGTTCACTTTCTGGGAGAGTAAAGATGGGAACTATTGGCAAGATGTAAACACATTTAAAAATGGACAAACTATTCATTAAGCTCATAAAAAAGTAAGATGCAGCCCATAATACACTTGCACACTCCCTAGTACTGACAAAAACACAATAATGTATTTATGAAATGCTTACATTTTCCATGGAAGAGATCACCACATGACTAAAAAACTATATTTTTAGTAATTATGCAGAGAACAAACAAAAAAATTCACAGGAAAAGTAAGCTGGTCTTGCAGTTCTGACAGTAGTTTGGTGAGCAGATGATAGTGCTATGTGAAGCCCCTGGGTGAGAAAGTGTGGTTGCTTATGGAGACCCTGTTAGTGCCCAGGCCCTCTGAGCTGCCTTATATCCACAGCCTACCTGTATGCTGTCAGGATCATGTCTGTGCCAGAGGCCATCTGCTTGGCTGTTCCTACTCGTCCATGAAACACATATTTGCACCCATCACGACAGCTTCTTCCCCATCAATGGACCAGACGATACCAGCATCCTTACTACCCATCCTTGCTGGCTGAGGAAGAAACCAAACATCAACACACATTTTGGGTGTCTGAGTCTAGAAAGAATGCCTGTTCACTGATGTAGATGAAATTACTATTCCTTAGGGAACAAAGGCATACAGTACCTGTTAGTTCATTTTGGAATATCTTCTCTCACCAGATGAAAGTAACAATGAAAATTTTTTATATGTATGTGTATATATATATTTTCTTATGGCAAATATTAGGTACAAAATTGAAACCAAAATCAGAAAAAGGAAAAAAAAATAATTAAGCAGTAAGGTATACCTGTGGAGTAAGTCTGGTTTCAAACATTATATGGAGTTCTTCTACTGGTCATCTCCTTCAGTTATCAAAGTTGAAGGCTTACCTCCAACGTAATTGTATGCTCTGACTCTTCTTCTAAGAAGTGAGATTTTGAGTACTGCCCTTTAATTACAACCCAACTTCATTCAATAACTATTGTGTCAAAATTCGCTCTTCAGCCTACTCTTCTATCCTTTACAATTGTCTTTCTAAGCACTTGTTTTTTTCATTTTGTACTTGAACAAAATACGAAGAAAGCATACTAGATATTTATTGGAAAATAGATCTCATGAATATGTAGATATGCAGATTTCTTATCTCTGTGTTATCTGTTTCCCTCACAAGCTTATCCTTTTCACACATCTGATAATGCAAATGCATTTGAAGAGTTTCTTCAGCTTTGTATTGTAGCTTTCATATTTCTACAGTAAACTTCAATTAACCTATTTTTCAACATAGTTGTGTTTGTCCTTATTGGAACCAACACTCAAGTTTGTTACATGCTTCGTAAATCACATATCAGAAGAATTGTACGAATATCTTATTATCTTCTGTATCCCTCAATTGTTTCTGTCTTTTCAAGGCAAAACGTGGCATTAATGCAACAGGAAAGGACTATGGGAAAGACAAATTTATACAGCTTAACAGCAGTCATCTCAACATTGTAACTTTTAGGAAGACCCTGCAAAAATTTTGACTGCCCAAATCACATAAGAATCTGATTTTATAATTGTAGATGTCTTAAAAAATGCTGAATTCTTCCGAATTCAGGTTTAGGGGGAGAGGGAAAGAAATTACAAAAAGCAAATAAACCCACAGAACTAACTATCTAATGATAATCTAAAGACTATATTTTTTATATACTATAAAAAGGGTACTATTTCTCTACACTTGCAGCACATAACAGGGAATACTTAAATGATACTCAATGTCCTTTCCACCAAGACTGTAGCTGTGCACTATGATTTCCCCAGGAGTGAAGCTCACTGCAGAGGTTCCTGCCCATACTCTCCTTTGTGTTGAGGAGGCTTTGCATTTCCACCTCTGCATTTCAGTTTGCTGCCTGCAGGATGGGCTGTAAATTGGATGAGGGAAATATCCTGAGTTAAACCAAATACTTTTGGAGATCGCTTTCCAAATCAGATTCCTCCTTTGTCTCATGGCACAACCCAACACAGGCAGTTGCATCGGTGCAAAGGAGATCAGCGAATTACAGCAAAGGTGCTGGAAACAAGTAGCAGGGAAAGAGGAAGGAACTGTCGCAGCACAGCTTTCATTCCTGACAGAAACATACCAAGGAATGGCTTCGCTGCCCCAGACATTTCAGGATGCAAACAGCCCAGCAGCACAGATGGTGTGTCTTGGTTCTCAGAAATGCAGTACTATTTTCTTCCTGTACACACTGTTTAGCCATCATAGGTGCATTAAAAGGTAAAGCAGGTGGGTTTTTTTCAGTGCTTATGCTGTTTTTTTCCCAATATATAGAAGTAGAATATATTGTTTTTATATATATATACACACACACTATTTTATATATATCTATAATATATATATTTAATATATAGAGATGTTGTTGTAACTTGTTGAGAAAAAGAAGCTTTGTTCCCTCTTTCAAAAAGAGGCAATGAAGCTTTCATTCATCTGCTTTTCATCCAGTGTTCTTTTCTGGCCTCCTTTCTGCTTCCTGACATACAACGCACTATTATTATGAAAGCATTTAAAGTAATGACAAATGTATTAAGAACACATCACTTTGGAATAAAAATAACCATTTTTCTGTGTGTAGGCAAAAAAGGAACAAAAGTTTGCTTGAACTATGAAGGCCACACACACTGGGCAAGTGCGACATGATCTCTGAAAATTAGCTGATTGAGCCACAGCTGGAGACAGTCACACATAGCTGTAACACTCAGAGTGCCTATGACGCCGTTTCTTACTCTCCACCCCCACACAGTTTTTCAGCCAGATTGTTAAAACAGGGATCTTGTAGGATATTGAGCACTATGGCAAAAAATATGTGCTTAGACATCAGCGTTGATATCAAGGCTTCCTATGTCTGTTCCACAGAGAAAGAGAGGTGCTTCTTCAGAAGCAGAGTCAGATAAATCATCATCTTAATGTGTATGATTTAAATCCCTCTTTGGGGAAGCCCTTTTTTCCTTTCCATTGAAGACTCAAGGGGAACTGAACATCTAATGTAGAAACAGTCATTACCTTACTAAAGATAGACCTTGTTCCAGGGGTGCACATAGGCATGCAGTTAATTTTAAGTCCACAAGTACCCACCAAAACATTTTAAATGCATTAAAGCATGTCTGAGCACCTTGTTAGGCTGTGGCCAGTGAAACAGACTCAAGAACTAAGAATCTTGCAAGTTATTTTGTCTAGGCACCGAACCTACATCAGCAAATGCAGCAGTAACACAGGATTCTGCTTCTCTGCGTTCAGCTTGAAAATACAGTTGTAATGCCTGATCTCCGGCCAACAAAAGTTGGTGGGAAGTTTATACTTTGAAGCAGACTTCTTATGGAGCAGTTCTTATATTTCTTGCCCAGCTATGGGCCAATAAAATGGTCAAGGAATGTAGGACAGTTCTCAAAAACATTGTAAAGAAAAAAAAATATACAAACAAGAACTATAGAGAGAAAAAAAATCTGAGAATTTGGGAAAATTACTTTCAAGTTAAAATATTGAGCCATATATCTGACTTTGTGAAGTTTATAAATATTTACTATTGTATCAAAAACAGTTCAGATGTAGACTAACCACAACTAGTGTTGAATTGGTACTAGGACCAACCAGATCAGACTTTTAATATCTTTAATCAAAGAGGATATGAACTATTACCCCTGTGTAATAGAATTATATATCTCCACTGTGAAATGACTGATTCTGAGTTTCTAAGAGATAAACAAGTTAGGAGAGAAATTTGAAAAATGTTTTTTTGAAAGGGCAAAAAAGTCAGAAATGTCCTGTTCTTAATATTTCATATCCTTATACTATTTGATACACGTTCTAGCACATACAAATATAGCTTAAAACATAATCTGCTTTTTTGTATAATGCACTATAATGAGTCTTTAAAGTAAGAATCAATCTGTTTGAATAGGAGGTACCAGATGTGTATTCACTAAGATGAAAGAAAGATTTTTCTCTCATCAGTGCATAGAAGATTTATGTTTGTAATTCTGCCTGGAGGATGGAGGAGAAATATTCATGAACAGAAGGTGTGATGCAGTATGATCTAATGGATCAATCTAACTCTGGAATCCAACAATTCCTGTGTTCATCCAGGCATCACTGAAAGGTTCTGAGAATTTATATTTCCACTTCTGTCCCTTAGTCTTTGCAACTGCGAATCCTCAGCACTCCAATGCTTTTAAAGGGAGGGCTAATTAAATTTCAATATATAAAATATATAAGATAGGGAACTAAGTAATAGCATTTTATTCTTATAACCAACTGATATTCACACTGCCAAAGAAGGAATGTGGAATATACATAGAGTGTGCTAAGTGTGTACAGGCATCCTGATGTACCTGTAATAATTCATACTGCAAGGGCTTATTATAACAGATGGTTTCACCTGCTTCTTATTAACTGTAAAATGTATAAGTGAATTTATAACAAAAATAACAAAACTAATAAATCAATAATGAAAAAATACGTTAAAAAAAAACACTTCAGAAACTGCTTCTTTCCTTATGCATCCTCCATTGTATGCAAGGTAATGATATAGCATAAAATTTGTCTTTATTTCCTATCTGTGTTTTAATGACTTTCTGTGAAATACGAGAGACTAGATCATACACCTTGTGTGGAAAGCAAGGCTGAATCTCTCTTATTTCAGTGAAAGCTAAATCTAACCGAAAGGCTTTCTAACCTGTAAGAGTCCAAGGTACTCTAGGCTGAGGTGCTTTTGCTTTTGAAGCTCTTCCATTTCACAGGGAAAAAGTCACCTTACATTGGGAGTTTTGCATTTGGTTTCAGTGAGGCCAGGATTTCAACTCAGTTTCCAAGTCACTACTGAAAATAAGACTTTAGATGGAAAGTCACCTGTGTGGTTTTAGTATGTGGATGTGTAGCGTTTTGCAGAATAATACTCCTTTCACTTGTCTTTCAGCAGCAAAACGAGACACAGACTCTGAACTGAATTCTCTCTTACACTCAAACTGAAGGAAACTGACATTTTATGAACATTTACATGTTCTGAATGTAAAAAATATGTCACAATAAATCCCAGATCAATATCCTTGATTTAGATAGTTTGATAATTGCCCCCCCCCCAATCTTTCCTTTGACTTCCCCCACCTCTCCTGACACATTTTAGGATTTGAAATTAAAAGCATAAATTATACATTGTAGCTTGGAGCTAAAAAATGATTCTGTCTTTGAATGCTCTTTTAGAACCACAGCCAGCCAAAACTAATTCAGCACAGTCTTGCAGAAGTGCTTGGAGCAGTCTGTCTAAACAGCACAGGCCTTCTTAATTTACCAAACTCTTGCACTGCCTCCAATTAGGATGAAAGAAACTGTGCCACTGAAGAAAAAAGTAACGACTCTTTCAAGCAGCACTTGAGAGAATACGAAAACTTGCACAGGTCAGGCTTTCAGATTCAAGTCAGCTCCATACCTTCGACCTTCTCGAGGGCCTAACAAAACTCTAGTGGGAACAGGAAATCTTCCCTGTTTGTATAGCTGCTGCATATCATACGCTGCAATGCCCTTGCGGAGACCTAGCTTTTATTACATATCAAAGTCACAAGCCTTATTGTTTCGGCAGACTGACTCTTTGCAGTCCATTTCAGGTCATGTCCCTGAGCAAGCCAGAGGACATCTGAACTCTCCCATGCTCTGTTTGAGTTCTCTTTTGCTTTTCAAAAATGGACAATGGAAAAGATTTCATAGGAACGTGCAGGAAAACTTCTTGTGTGCAGCCACAAAATGCTCTGTATCACACAGATCCTTGCCAGGAGGAGACTCTCTGAATTGGTGTTAACAGTTAGGGGTTTGCTTACATGTGCGATTCCTTTTTCACACTTCTAACGAAAATCTGTGCATGTGGAATTTCAATTTGAGATCTGGTGTACTAATGCACAGACAGGAGGTGCTGGAATGATGATCACTTGTGCTTGTCAGTTATAGCTACAGCCATAATGGTGCATTGGATGAGTCAACAAAGAGAGAGTATGCAAATACAGAATTAGAACCTATAGCATCTGTTGACTGCTCCAGCAGGAAAAAGTAAGGTTGCATTTTCTAACTTTGGTGTATTTGATTTCGCAACTTTAATACTATTCTTTTGTTTGGGATACAGAAAATAACGATGGCATATGATTTTCTGCAAGCTCTGTAAACAAATCTGTCATGAGCAGCCACTTCGTATTTGTAATCTATCTGATTAAAGATTACTTGGGCCACCAGTATATGAAAATCAAAGTAAAAATATTTTGTTCTTAAATTATGTCTGTTCTGCAGCAAAAAATCATTTGAGGTGGCCCACTTAAGTTATTAAGTGTGTGAAACAAAAGGTATTTAGAAAGAAACATGATTTTTCTTTTTGCATCTGCAGAAGAGTTTAGCTTAAGTGTGAGATAAAAGCCTCACTGGTATTTATTTAATCTGCTTTGATTCCCCTGCTACTAAATCTAATTTTATATAATTGGAGAAGAGTAAGTAGATCTCAGAGATTTAAAAGCCTAAAAAAATACTAAAAAGCCATGCAATTTGCATGGATAATCATGTTACTCTTGAAAAATATGACTTTAGAATGCTGCTGGTCTTCAAGATAAATATTAAAAGTACTAGAGTCTCTATTATGTTACCAGGTTTTTCACAGGCTGGTTTATTTTTTTATTCAGTTTTCTTTCAAATACCTAAACAGTTGAAGCAAATTGCATCTACCAGGGAAGCTACAAACATAGATATTTTATGGTGATAATAATGCATAAAAGTAATGAGTGAAAATTATTTTGTATTTCAGCCATGTACTCTAGAGGAATTCCATCGACACATATCTCTGTGCTTTATCAGACACTTCCACTTCCTCTCTCATATGTTCCCATGGAAGTATTAGGCTGGAATGAAAATGGAGAAGAGAAAGGATGCAATTTAAGTCTTCACAAGAGAATCAATTTAAAATATGGAAAGTTCACAAATCAATAGTATTATAACAGTTATTGAATTTAAATATTAATAAGATGGGAGGAAATGATGGACTGGAACCAGAGCTACTTAAAGTGGAGCACATTATATAGCTAAACCATTAGCTTGAAATAGGAAATCTAATCTTCTTACAACTAATATACCTACAAATTGGAAACAGACTGTTGTTACTGTGATTCATAAAAGTGGGTACTAACATCTCTCTTCCATTACACTTAACTCAGTGAGTGCCATGTACAATTTATCTCTTCTTTTTGAAACGGCAGTAAACTTCTATAGTAGGCACAAAAGAACCTCTGAATAATCTACTGTCAATGAATTACATATCTGAAATACATACACTAAATTTAAATGAGGAGCATGGCCTTGTGCCAGTCAAGTTGGCTATAAACTACACGTTGAAATTCCTTTGACTTTTCTGTCACATTACTAGTCATATTACTATGCCAGAAAAGATTTTGTCTCATCATGTCCTTCAGCAAAATTGCAAAGGCTTCATGTCATTGCACTGTGCCACGAAAGAATATTATTTCATTACAATTTGTGTGGTGGCACAGGACTTAAATTATTACTGTGACAATGAAACATATAAGAAGTTGTGTATTAGAGAAACTTCGCAGAGGTATTGTGAAAGTACATTTTCTGCAGTTTTGTTCCATGACTTCGAGTTCTTTAGGGGTTTTTGTTGTTGTTTACATATTCATTTTTTATTTTTCCCAAAGAACAAACCACAGAATACTGTTTCACCTTCTTTCAGGACAGTATCATGCACTGAGTATTATTTTTCAGCACACAACCATAAAGTAGTTTTACATAATATGAAACAAGCCTATGTCTATTACAAGCTCATTTTAGAATAAACCTATTACAAGAGTGCATTATGAATGTGTCCTGGTGTACGGTAAATAGCTCTCAAGAATATCTAAGTAGTTTGGGTATTTGTTTGACCATTAAAAGATATAATGTTGTACATGTACTCTTAACCTGGGATATGTGGTAAAAATTTCACTGAGACCTGTGGTACAGGATTTATTCTGCCAGATCTGACAGTAATTCTTTGTGCTTATGAAGATGCATGAAGTGCCACAGTTAGCTTAGCATTTGAATCTCTGGTCTGAAAATGTTTGTCATTCCTGAAGTCTTCCACAATCTTAATTCACATCTGGATGAGGAAAACAGACTTACCTGAGGATGAGTCAATTGTCTACATACAGGATGTGATGAAATTGCCTGTCTACTTTTTTGTTGTTCTGTTACTTTTGTCCCTTTTTTTGGGTTAATTAGTGTTGTTAGGATCTACAGGCCATGAGCAAAATAAAGCATGAAACACTGCAATGGGCTGCTGTCCATTGCTTCTCAGGGGTCAGGGAAACATTTTCCTCTCCTTCGACCATGTACACAGGATCACAATCTCACCTGAAATGGTATAGTGCTATATTTACCCACTTGTTATGGGTTTGCGTGACAAGGTTTTGGTAGTAGGGGGGGGTTATAGGGATGGCTTCTGTGGGAAGTTGCTAGAAGCTTCCCCCTTGTCTGATAGAGCCAATGCCAGCTGGCTCTAAGATGGACCTGCTGCTGGCCAAGGCCAAGCCAATCAGTGATGGTGGCAGTACATCTGTGATAACATATTTGAGAAGGAGAAAAAGACTGCAGTGAAATGGCAGTGAAGAGAGAGGAGTGAGACGATGTGAGAGAAACAACTCTGCAGACACCAAGGTCAGTGAAGAAGGAGGGGGAGGAGGTGCTCGAGACTCCGGAGCAGAGAGCTTTCGCTTGCACCCTGTGATGAAGACCATGGTGAGGCAGGCTCTCCCCCTGCAGCCCATGGAGGTCCATGGTGGAGCAGATATCCACCTGCAGCCTGTGGAAGGGACCCCATGCTGGAGCAGGTGGATTCCCAAAGGAGGCTGTGACCTGATGGGAAGCCTGTGCTGGAGCAGGCTCTTGCCAGGACCTGTGGACCCATGGAGAGAAAGTAGCCCATGCCAGAGCAGGTGTGTTAGCAGGGCTTGTGACCCTGTGGGGGATCTACACTGGAACAGCCTGTTCTTGAAGTACTGCACCCCATGGAATGGACCCATGCTGGAGTAGTCAGTGAAGAACTGCACCCCGTGAAAGGGACCTACACTGGAGCAGTTCGTGAAGAGCTGCAGCCCGTGGGAAGGACTCACAATGGAGAGTTTGTGGAGAACTGTCGCCAGTGAGAGGGACACCACCCTGGAGCAGGGGCAGAGTGTGAGGAGTCCTCGCCCTGAGGAGGAAGGAGCGGCAGAGACAACGTGTGATGAACTGACCGTAACCCCCATCCCCCATCCCCCTGCGCCACTCGGGGGGAGGAGGTAGAAAAATGGGAGTGAAGCTGAGCCCGCGAAACAGGGAGGGGTGGAGGGAAGGTGTTTTAAGATCTGGATTTATTTCTCACTTTCCTACTCTGATTTGGTTGGTGATGAATTCAACTTCCATTTCTCCCCAAGTTCAGTCTGTTTTGTCTGTGACAGTAATTGGTGAGTGATCTCTACCTGTCGTTATCTAGACCCTCGAGCCTTTCATCATATTCCCTGTCCCCTGTCCAGCTGAGAAGGGGGAGTGACAGAGCGGTTTTGGTGGGCACTTGGCATTTATCCAGGCCAAACCAAAACACCACAGTAGAACACGCAGGGTTGCCTTCCCATTAGACCAGAGCTATGTCAGCTCATGAGAGTCAAAACAGTATATTAACTTTTCTCAGTACTGAAAAAGGCAATGTCATTGCTGGTTTCAGCTTTGTCATTCTTTGAAGCCTGAGGTCTGGTGAAAGGCTTTGGTGAAGCCTACACAATAGATGGAGTCTTATCCACGCTGAAGTTCTGGATATTCAATTGTTCTTTTTCCATTTTTTAAAGAACCATGTTTAAAACTGTATTGGCTGATGATAGGTTCAACAATGTGAACTTTTCTTTTCTGTATACTTGAATATTTCTGTGATCATTTCTTATTAATATTTCATTACGATCCATTGAGTCTTGCAGTTATTACTTATCTGAAGACATAAAGTGGTGTGCTTAAATGTACGCTACTTGTTTTGACATTTTTTACATTGTAATACTTAGACAAATTCTCCTCATTAATGTTTTTGATATTTGTATTATCATTAGGTATTCTATGTTTCTATTATTTTTGTTTATTATGACGGTGTATGTTTACATTTTAGCACATGGAAGGAGATAAGGGGAGAAAAATTTGTGAAGTAATGAATGCTTATATCCAAAACATAAAGTCAGCATGAATATTGCTATCATTTGACTATACAATAATGCAACAGATGACAAGATTAATATCAATCAGCCTACAACTAGAACAGCCTACACTCATAAATAAACCACTTTGAAAGATAGAACAAATGAAATAAACACACAGTCCATGAAGAATTCGTGCTCATCAGAAAACCGGAATGCATGGAGTGTTTTCAGAAGTTAATAGTAGGGAAGAAAGTAAAAACATTGGATTAGAAGACTAGAAATTCATCCTGAGTACCCATGAATCTGGACAACGATCAAAAAAATCCCAGAAGTTTCAATTTTATAAGTACTGTTCATTGTTGGATATAAAACAAAGCTTGTGGATCCTACAAAACTGTCAGTCACTGTTGAAGAATTGATTTATGAAGGCTGCCAGGAATGATGGTTCTGAGACTAAGAGTCAGTTAGGCAGTCCTTTGTGTGGGGTAGCAAATGTGCTTCAGTCTTATAAGGTCCATTTACACCACTGACAATCTGGCTTGTTGCCTTGAAGAGGTAGCAGGAGATAATAAGAGATCTGAAAATACATTTAGACATGAATCACGGGAAAAAAAAATACAATTTTACATCCTGACACACTTTAGAAATGGGTATGACAAAAGTAGAGACAAAAGTGGAGGGGGAAGACAATGATAAGGTTGAGTGGATGAAAGTGCATGTGATATTTTCCTCGGTAATCGAAGAAACCTCTTGCTGTCCGGCTATGCCAGCCAAGAAAGAAGCGTGATTTACACAGTCTGGTTTAGTCTCAAGGTAAAGTTTTGTACTTAGTCTCTCAGCGACAGACATGCTTCACTTCTTAGGATAACATACTGTGGCAAAATAGAGTCTAAGCATTTATAATTTACAAGTGTGGTGATAATTTAAGACTTAAATACCAAAGGACAGAACCAACAGAAACCAACAGAAAATATAAACAAATGAGCTCAGTACAGCCATGGTTGTCTGAGAAGAGCCAGATCATGACAGCTCTGTGAAGATGGAGGCTGATTCCTCTCCAGAGAAAACACAAACACAGGAGTAGCAGCTGTAGCACGGTTGTGGCTCTTGGGATTTGCGCTAGGCAGAACAACACATGCACACACACATATACAGAGAAAGGGCCCTGCTGCAACAGAAGACAGCTCTCTGCTAATATGGTCCTCTGGGTCCAGCTGTATGAACCTTATTATACAACTGATTAAAGGGGGGGGCACATGTTAATTACATCTCTCACGTGTCTAACATCACCCATGGAAATAAGGCTGCTTCAGTGAGTGTGAGAGGATATGTTAATATCTTCAGCAAAGATCTCATCAGCCAGTAAAACAACCACTAGACTAAAGTAACTATAGGACATAGTCCTATTTACTGTGGAAGCTCATGATTATAATGTCTCAAGTCTTTGGTGCAAACCACATGACGACTCAGATGACAGTCATGCCATATGAGTCAGGCAGTCAGAAGTATGCCTCTGGTACCCAAATGATTTTAATTGCAATAGAGAATCTGTAATGAGCCCTGTTGATCATTGTTGTTTTGTCTGTAGCAGAGTGACTAGTGACATGGGTAAGGTTAGACCGTGTAGCCAAAAGTAATTAATTTGTTTTGCCAGTTGTGGGGGATTTCAACCTTAACATCAGAGAGAAAGCCTGTGTCACTGCTGATGCATGCAATGGTAATGAAGGGTAAGGAAAAGCTGGGGGGAGGGAAGGAATTAATGACAAAAATCAGTGTTACAGAAAACCAGATCAGACAGACTGTAGGCATCAGTCCGGTTTAACTTACTTCAGAGTATTGATTATTTGCAATCAGCAAGGGAAAAACCGCTGAAGGTGAAAGTCAGTTGAATAGGGAATAGGTTATTTGTCATGTCAGTAAATAATTCTTCTATTTACTTTCAGCTTTCCATTATTATAGTAACTTTCCCTTTTATTTATAAGAGACTGAAGATGTCTGCATTGCAGCATAATTGGTTCTGGCTGCTAGCCACATGACAAAGTTAATTATTGATTGTCTGTGCATAGGTCCTGTGAGAGAATCCAGTGTCTATACAAATTAGTTGGAGGGAACTGTCTCGTAAAACAGTTAGAATAAATCCTTTATACCTTCCTAAGCAGAAATGTGATAGATTATTGGCTTTTTAAGGAAAAGGGCAAAGTATCCTACTAACTCCTATAGATGAGTGACAAGGCTGCTTCACTGCTGAGCTCAATTCAGATCAAAAGGTACAAGCATTAAGGAAATTAATTCGCAGATGAGTTTGAAGAATACTAACTATTTTCCAACCCATCCTACTTTACTAAGTTGGTGGTGCTAAGTAGATTATTTCAGGTTTTGAAAGGCTAGGATTATTGTACTCCTGGTACTTCATTTCTAAACACATTCTTCCCATTACATTTTGAAATAAAGATAATTTTATGTATCTATAACCATGGAATTTATGTCTTTAGACAACAAGTTTTACCTTCTCTCTGCAACCTCATAAAAATTAAGCAGCTCATGTTTGTGAAGTATTTAAACATCAAATACTTTTATAGAACATTTGGAAGGAGCAAGTTAAGACTTTGCTAAAAACCAGCCACACAAAGTTCCCATGAAAGCAGATAAAAACTTCCATAGAACAAACGATATTATCAAATCCAGATACTGCCATGTTGTCATCCACAAGAACAGACCTAAATATTTGTTTGGCTAATCTTTAATTAAAAACACTTGAGAATATTAATTTTTTCTGCATTAACTTACCCTTGGTGAATCACAAGACATAAATGAAATAATACAGACAAGCTCTGAGCATTGGTAGTGAAGCAAACTTCAAAGAGGTGGAGAAATCGCTGTTTAGCAAGGCCTGTTGACACATCATCTTACTCTGCCTGCAGAAGTTGCTGTTCTCACTTCCCTACCAGCTCATTGTCACTGTCCCTTTATGCAGAGGTTACTACCGCTGGAACTCGGCGACTCATGCAAACCTTCCCTGCTAACCTGGAGTTTGAATGAAGCTGGGAAGTTTAAAATGTTGCTCTTTTTTAGCTGATTTCTTTTAGACTGAATGTGATTATGGAGTGTTCACAGAAGCAGCTCAGCTGGCAAGAAGGCAGTACAGGCAACTGGAGCTAGGCTGGAACAAAACAATATTTTTTTGCCTGCACAGCTGCAGTCAGAGGGGGATGTGTGAACAAGCCTTAAGGCTCCACAGCTTGCCATGGTTATAGTAGCCTGGTCTTCTCTTGCTAATGCAGATAGCTGCTGTTGCACAAGAGAAACAATGGGTGAGAAGGCAGTAATGTGCCTAGCAGGACGTCCTTTGATCCTCCCTCTCCCTGATTTCCCATGAAATCCTTTAGTTCCCCCTGAGCAGGGGCTTTATGCTAGATCCACTGTGCAGGGACCATCCAACAATGCAGAAGTCAAGCAGAGTTTATGAACTACCTATGAGCTATAAGATTAAGAAAGCATTTTCTTGTTGAAAAATACAGCTGTTGAAGAACACAATTGTTGAGGTACAAATCCTCATCACTTCCTCACAGATACTCCAGTAATGTTCTTAAGCTCTGTTGTAAGGAACATGTCTCAGGTTTACATGTAGAACCTTGAAAACACGATCCAAAACCTTTGAAATCAGATACTTCAGAAAAAATACCATAACTAATTACTTTAAATTTGCCCCCCCTTAAAATGATCTTTTACTTTTGGACTGATAGCAGCTATGATATTTCAAAGTTTAGAGTCTGCAATATTATAATAAGAAGAAAGTGATACCAACTACTTTGATCTTCTGCCTTAGTTTAATCAGAAACTAGATTCTTAACAAGGGAAATCCCCAACATGCACATTATATTGAATAGCAGTAGTTTCTTTTAGAGAAAGAAGCATAAAACTCACCTCTGGTCTCACTTAATTTGTGTCTGTCTGGGTATACTTAGTGAAATCAGTGAAATTGCACTGAGATATAATGAGAAGAAAATCAACTGTATGAATAAATGTAATAAAATCCAGTGCACGTAAAGATGTTGGTAGCTCTCAGGATGATGGCTGGGATGCCTGGAATGAGATAAAATACGTTGAGTAGTGTTCAGATATTCTCTTATGTTATTGATGTGCAAGCTTCTCTTTCCACCACTATATATCTTATTTTTCAACTATGGTCTTACTAGGGTCTGCTCATCTTAGTATTGACTATAACACATGCTGGAGTATGGAAAAAGCAAAGCAAGTAATTTCATTCTACAAAATATACAACTAGGCAAATATAATAATATGGTAGAAATATCATGGAACTATCTTTTTTTTCCTTTTCTTTTTTTTTACTCTTGAGGTTTTCCAAAAGGCTTCATGTTGAAATGGTTTATAAAAGAGTATGAATAAGCTTAAATGCTTAACTGACTCTAGCCACTGAAATCTGTAAACTTCTGCCATTGTTGCAATCATGTCAGTGTTTCACCAATATTTTGTGAAAAAACTTGCAACCACACCGAGCAGAGTGATGAAGCAAGTGATATTTGTCCATTTTTAATATTGACTCATCTCTCTTTTTTTTTTTAAGGATGATCCTCAATAATTAGCTGTTCAGCATACTTTACAGGCTTTCTAGTCAAACAAGGTGATTTGCAGTTATACTCAAATAATATCTCACAGGACAGGTGGAAATCAAAAGCAAGATTAGCAACAGGATAGAGATGCTTTTTAGAATAAAAGCACAAGCTTTTAATATGTATATTTGTTTACATCCTTTAAAAATCTAAATTTGGTTATTTGGCATTCACCTTCAGCAGCTTCAATTCTTCTTTAATATGGCTAGCTCAGTCTAATGATCTAAATATAGTCAGGTACCTATATTCCTACTTAAAGGTACCCAGTATTTGAGACATCTGCACAGAGACTGCATTGAAAATAAAGATTCACAAGAGACCCATGACCCTCTGGACTAGAAGCTGAAGGCCTGGAAAAATACCAAGGATGAATGCCTCGTTCAGATTTGACAGTTGTTAGCAAGTTTACTGTCAAGCAGAAGACTTCAAAAATTAGCTCTCAATTCAAATATGGGCCTGAATCTCATTTCTTGCTAATTTCTTTGCTCTATAACTCCAATTAAATCAGAATTCCACACCATTTACACAGTGAAAGTGGGATTACAGTTACATTTTCTGAAAAGACACATAGCAAGAAAACATAGGAAAAAAAATCTGTGTCATACTGTCCTAGACCAAAGGACTGTGAATAAAGCTAACTAGAAACTCACCCCTGTATTTCAAGGTAATTTTTAACAATGTCTAAACTTTTCCAAGCTGATCACTAATTTTTCTGAAAATTTTGTGGAATAAAGGCAAATAATTTTCTCCTGTTGTCAAGACTTCCAGTTCAGTTGTCTGAAAAGAAAGTTAGAGAAAAATAGGATTGCTTTAGGTTGTTTAAAGATCCTGAGAGGTACTTGCCAGACATACTATTATATCAATGAACTTTCTACAGAGAAAAATTAGCAGCTGAGCTTTTGTATGTCCATATTCCCAATGACAGATGAGAAATAAATCCCATTAACATAAACCACCATGATGGAAGGAAAGAGAGGAAGACTTCAGAAAGAATTTCTGAATTTTCTTGGGAAGCATCTTTTTAATTTTAAATTCAGCATTTGTTTGATTTGATTTTATAATACCTTTACTGAATCCTGAAGCAATGTCATTCCCTATATCTTGATCTGTTAATGTCTTTTTATTAAGATTTACGTATTTGCACAAGAAAATTTCTACATTATTTGCCGTACTCAAAGTGTCTAAAAATACACTAATTTGAGCCATATAGTAACTTAAGGGACATTCATGTAGCACTTATTATTTTCCCTAGCAAGGGAACAAATGCAAAAATCAAGCCCACTCAGCTTATTATTGGCAAAGGATGAGAGGAAGAAACTGATAAGGAATACAGGGATTGGTAAGATCGTCAAAATCACTGGCAGAAGAAATTCTAAAGGTACTTCTTTTGGGAATGCTGAAAAATGGGGATGGGGTGGCTGGTTACTCTTGTTGACATGAATGATAGAATTTAATAACATGGAGATGAATACGTCTAATTTTCTGGTGTATTCTTGGTAACATACACCAATAGAACATGCAAGAGAAATTTAACCAGTGAGCTCTTGCTTAAAAAATTAAGCAATCTTGTTATGCTTTGTAGAAAGATTCTTCCAACTGTCTTCAGATTCTTTCTGAACATGATCACGCTGTTTCACCTCCCATATGGCATTTAAAGAGACTTGTCAGCTTGTACAAATTCTTGAAACTTTCATTACTAGAAAAAACACATTTAGCGTAGCTTTAATACTATCACCCAAATCATTATGTCTTTTCCTCACTCATCAGTGAATGACATCTCAATGTCATCACTGAGTTAACAGACATTCCGTTCAAGCTTTCTACATTAAAGATTTAATATTTATCTTTTTAGCATAAATTGTTTTTCCTTTCAAAAATATTTCAAATTACCTCCTTTTTTAAAAATATATTTATTAATGTAAGTGCATTTTCTAATAGCACTAGTCTTCATAGAGTGCAGATAGTGTTGTTCGTATTGTATGATCTGGTAGTCAGTTACTACACCCACAGTCAGCTCCGATACTCACCGTAACAGTCTTGGCCATGGCACGGCCTAGTAATGAGTACAGTCAGTATGAGACTGTATAGCCAGAAATACTGTTTAAAGAGTTCCTAACTATTGCCAATTAATGTGTTTTGTAAAGATAGAAGTTAGGGAAAACTACTTTTCTGAATGTTTATGTGCTTTAACAGTCTTTAAAATCATAGTGGTTTTTTGCTTTTCTCAAAGTTTTATGCATTTTCCTTGAACTTATTGATTTATTCAAGTATGTTTCAGACACAGTGATCCATTCACAAAGCAAATTCAAATTGGAAAGAAAAAAATCAAATTAGGCCATAAAAATCTTTGTTCAACGAAGTAGTATACAAGGCCTACAGCTGGTATTACTGTCCCCAAAATCCTTAACTTCCTTATGATTTGAGATTGCATGAGTTTTCTTAATACATTTTGTTTTGCTCAGATGACACTAAAATGAACTTTCTGTTGACTAACGAGTGCTGGAATTTTGCATGGGGCAGCTAGCAAATCCAGTCCAGAGAATTGTATCTTGATTTCATAAAACGTAGTGCATACATTTCAAGTAAAAATTAAAACTGAGGGATTAGCATGATGATAAATTAAGTTTTTTACCAGATTTCTTTTTTCTGCATAAGATGATCTATAAGATATATGTATTAAAAGTCACAATAGACATAGAAATTACTGCATTACATTAACCTTAAATTATAGGGAAGTTTTAATGAAAAATATTATTTTAAAATAAAACTTAAATGTGAAGAAGTCTATCTATAACCATCTTCTACTTAATTTTAGTTCATATGGTTAATTATATTGTTATCACAGTAATTTCAAAACCTTTTTATTTGCAAAAAGAAATCAATATAAAGCAGAACAATTCCAGTTAATATTTGTATCTGAAATGTTTTATTTGATCTGGATTCTTCAAAAAGTGTAAATGAATTAAGTTCTTTCATTCATTCAGTTTCAGCGGGAATTTAGCACCTAAATTCCTTTGGCTTCTTTGGAAAGCCTACTTAATATGCTTTGCATGTTTGCTTCACAGAGCTATGAATGTGTAATACATTGCCTAAATGTCACTGGATATACTACTGATTGAAAAGAGCTTCTGGTACAATTAAAGTTGTACTTTTTGCAGATAATATTGCTTGCTCTCTCAGTGGTATCAGTTGTACTGGAAGTTCATTGTTCCACGATTACTGCAAAAGATATATGGCATATCAGATGACGAAAAAATTCACCTTTAGTTAAGAGTCATTTGGTAGTCAACATGCCACTTGTCCTCAGAACTGAGTTTAACTAGAATTTAAATGATGTGTGGCCTCTTGTTAACACTTTATACAACTGGGACCAATGGAATGGGTCAGGAGACAAAGATGGCTTTTATTCACAGAGGGAAAACTGCTGCAAAGCTCAGGTGGGTTGGGCTACTCAGTCTTACTTAGCCAAGCAGAGTTGTCATCATCTACTCACTGCAGTCACTTCCACCAGTGAACAACTGGTGACTGCAAATGAGAGAATGGAATTAAGACAGCACGAACTTTCTTAGTCTCATTAATTCATTTTGCATATTTTTTATCAGTACCGTGATCTACCTGTTGTCTTTGACTTACGGCAGGAGTCAGACAAAAGTAGGTGTAAAAACTACGTGTGACACTTGCGTAGATCTGTTAATTTTCATTACAGAATATGTCCTAAAGGAGAAATCCTCATATATCACCAATAGGAGATTCCATGATTAACACAGATATCAAACTCACTATACACAGAGAACTTACGGCGTGTTACCTCTTTCGCATTTCCATTCATTTTTGTGCTGAAAGCCAGAAGAAATAGTCATTTTGCTCCTTTCTATAAAACAAAAAAAACTAACGACATGTAGATTTGTTAGATGTACTATTAATGTAAAAAGATTTTGAATATATAGACAGATCCTACTTATTCTAGCAAAAGTAAAAGTTGGAGTAGAGTTTACAGGATTGGGGTCTGAATTTGGACTTCTTAAAAAAATGTGTCTGGGGAGATATGTGACTTTTTTTTAAACAATGAACTCAAAAGAAGAAAATTTTAACATTAAAACAGGAAAAAAAGGTAGTAAACATTTTCCTAATATGGTGGAATTAATGACATGCATATTTTGATAAGACTAAAATATCCTTGTATGATAAGGAATTGAAAAAATGAAGATGGTCGAAAAACTTATATTGACCCTACTCATCAGTTTTGGATTATAGCTGCTGTTCCACAATTTGCTGCTGTAGGATGAGAGGTTGTCAAGGTATAGATTATAAACACTACATCTGTCTCGGTGTTGAGAAATAATGAAAGCAAAAAACCAAAAAAAAAATTGAATTTAAAATGGCTTTTTAAACAAAAGTTACATAAAATTATTTTCTGCCATTTATGAAAAGAAAACCACAATCTGAAAAAAAAGTGGCAGCCAGCGTCCAGCATAATGAGACAGCTTTGGTAGGTATTCATGTATACATACAAGCTCTTTAACCAAAGTTTTCTTGCTGTTAAGGTTATGATGGTACTATATGATAATTAAAGGGTTTTCCTGTCTGCTTGCAAATTATCTGTTGTCTTCTTCCTGCAAAAAGGTAGTGACTCATTCAGATGGATCCTAATGTGTGGAGGAGAGATCTGGGGACCACTGAGCTGTCTCTGAGCAGAGAAGCTACCAGATGACGTAGACTAAAGATTGAGGTTTCTAAATGAAAGAGACTGAGGAACAGCAGAAGCTGAAAGACCACTGGAGGAAATCAGGAAGAAAATGGAGCTGAAAGACCACTGGAGAAAATCAGGAAATATAGACAGGCCCTGGGGTTGTGGGTCCTTTCCTAGTGATCAGGACGCTGTGTTCTCTGGAGTACGGATGTGTGCAGATAGATGTGTGACTAGAATGAAAGGACTGAACAGCAAGAATAGCATTAAGCAGGAAGATAAGCAGTTGTTAATAAAGCACCTTATTTTGTTAGTATTTCTGTTCTGGTTTACCAGTTACTTTGAGATTAGTTTTAATGCAGAAATTTACATATACTTATTTAAATTTTATTTAGCCCTTCCTTTTGAAAATCCTTTGAGTCTTTGTAGAACTAGGAAGTTCAGTTTTCTCCTCAAAGATATGACTGACTCGGAAGGACTCTTTTCTTGTGTCTGTGTCTGCTTAGCAATTAAAACACACTTTACTAATGATCATCTGGCACTTCCTTCTCCTCTTTCAAATGTTCTTTGTATTTTCTCAGCCTATGCCAGTTGTTCTTTACAGTCTCCTCAATATTAGTGTAAATATCAAATCTCAGTAAATAATAGACATAGCTGAATAATGTTTTGATAATATTTTATCACTATAAGTACTGGATTCAGTTGTGGACCCCCTTGCCAGTAACGTAATTTAAACATGGAGAAAAAAATAGGGGGAAGAGACGTTGGTAAAAATGCTTATAAATCTTAAAAAAACCACATTAATTTCATATAAAGAATCATAACAGGATTATAAATCTCCTTTACATTTATTACTATTTTCTTAGTCACTCAATCATTCAGTTCAGGAGAAGAAAATAATTAGCAGACAGGCTATTAAAGATGTTTGAGTAGCTAGAGGTAGTTTAATCCTCTTACAGAATTTGAAAATAATGTCTGGGAACTCAGCTCAGTTACTGCTGAAGATCCATGTGACGGTCAAGATGTACTTTCAAGTACTTCCATCAGTCCACTTTCAAAAGACTGAGCTCCTCTGACTTTGTGAATTTTGTTATTCATTGAATATCACAGTAGCAATATCAATCAGGCAAAAGAAGATGTACCTTGAAGTGCCCAGCACTTGTGACATTTTCATTAGTTTTATTGTGCTCTCTCTTCTGATACTTTTAAGTATGGCAAGTGAAGTAATTCATTCAAAGATGATACTGGAAAACTGTTACTTCACTGGTAGTTAAAATCTATTAAAATGCACTGGAATGATTTATATTTCCTGCTGCAATTCACTGTAAAAATAGCTAATAATCTTCAAGTAAATTGTTTGGTATTTTTTTATTTCCTCTGTGCTCTTAGGTTCTGTGTTATTTTCCCTCTTTATGTCTATTACTAGTGTGCTAGTAACTGCTTCAAACTTTCTGTAGTACCCTGGACAATGGATATGCCTCATTAGCTGCTCCAAGTAGTATAGAGTCTTTGCAACTGTAGTTCAAATAAGATATAAAAAGATCCTCAGGAACTCTTTCTAAGGTTTAGGGCTAAGGAAAGTAACAAGATAGCTAGAGAAAGAAACTTGAAGTTTGTTTGTTGTTTTTGTTGGTTCTTTTTTCACTGAGAGACACAAAGTTCAGAAACAAGACTTTCAAGGTACTTGATCAAAAGATAACTACTTGTCAATCTGGAAATAGAGCCAAAGGATAGAAAGAAAGCTTAAAACTGCCCAATAAAGAGAAAATATCTTATTTTCTTAATAGCAAACCTAGCACTGATTAAATCTGCCAGACCGACAGTCCTAGAAGTGAGTGTCCTCCGTTAATCCCAGGTCCATTCCGAGCCTAAGCAGCCCATCAGCCACTCTGCAGTTAAGGCTTAACACTGTGAGTCACACTGGTTGTGTGACAAGATGTCAGCTCCAGTAGCTTACAATATAGTCAGGACTGCGCTTATATCTTTAGTCCTTGGTCTGATGTCAATACTCTCATACAGGCTCCTGTGAGGGGGAGATCGTAGGGCTTGCACATAGGAGGAAGTTAATGAAGTTAGGTGATTTCCACTTTGTAGTAGATTATCAGCGATATGGGGTGTGCAGGAGCTCAGATCTGTCCATCCCTCTGTCTTCAGCTCCTCCCTCTGTCAGTTTTTTTTCCTGCTGTGCTTACATGTTCCTTCCTGCCCATGCACTGAACAACAATTATCCAATGCTTATCAGACAACATCTAGTGTTCTTACAAATTTGTTATTGCAGCAGAGACATGGCTCTTTAACCAACCCAACCTCAGGTTTCCTGGCTCTTAGAGTATGTCAGCACTGTGCAGCGCAGCATCGCACACTGTCATAGAAACATCAGATATATTGAACTGGAAGCAATGTAACTGAGTAAGGACAGCTATCTTGCTTGCAATCTGCTGCATGAATGTGCCTGCCCACTTGCATCTAACTTGAGAATTGTTACGCCTGGGTATTGCATTGTAGCCTCTTATTTTTGTTGTCACTGAACCTTGAGTTGGCTGTTGCCACAAAAAAGTGGTGTTTTGTTTCCCCTCATAAATAGAACCAAAGGCTGCAGTTTGCAAGGTGAAAGTTGTGTCACTCTAAAAGGCCCTACTAGCATGCCTCATCCTTGAGATTTCTCCCCTATCATTTGATGTTTAAATTAATTACTATTGGAGAACTTGAGGCATAGTCCTCTCAGGTAAAGAAATGTGTGCAGTGAAAGGTGAAAGACCATCTGGAGCTCAGATTGAGTGATATTAAAAGACTGATTAATGGTGTAGCGTTTGAAACTGACGAAGAAAATCTCAAGCCAGGCCATTAGGCAAATGTAATCCATTACACGAGAAGACATTCCAGCGCTTCAGGGAGATCTTTGTCTTTCCCATTTCTCTCCATCCAACTCTATTAATTTGGGTTTTGTAGCTAAAAATCTTCAGTGTAAAATGTGCTGTTGACCATTTCAAATCTTCTCCTCTCATCTCCTTTCTCTCACTACATAAACTTCAGTAACTGTCCCTCCTAGCTACTTTTGAACTGGTCTCTGAGTTGAAGTATACAATCTAGTTTTGACCATTTATATAGGAAGACAAAGTGAAATAACAGCCACTGAAAGAAAAAAAGGAAACAAAAAACCCACCCCAGACTGAAAACTCAGCAAGCAAAATCAATGAAATTGCCTTCTAAAATCCTGCTGTCTATATTGCTCCTGTAGGTACCATTAATCTCCGGGCATTTTGGATTGTTTTCAGGCAGCAGTCAAAAGAATGGAAGAAAATTTCTAGTGGCTGCGGGCTCTTAATTAACTATGCTACAGAAGATTTTGCAAAACTGAGGGCATCATCAAGAAATTAACAATTGATGTGACTGTTCTGCTCTGCTGTACTTGTTAATATTCATTAATGGCCATTTTCTAAACTATAAAACAAGACAAGTGGGAAAGAATGAAAACAAAGAAGTGATAAAGCTGTAGATGAAAATATGCAGTAGAGGAAAAACGTAGTAAAGTAAAAGGGATATCTGTAGAATCAGAAACAAAAAAATGGAGGAAGGAAAAGAATAGATCAGTAAAGTGGAAAAGGTTTGTAAAAGCACAGAAAGAGAAAAACAAAAGTTAATAAATTCAGTTATTTCTTAGAAATATTAGAACATCGAATGATGCCTTTTTGTAAGAGAAAGTAGTTGTGGCATTCAGACCAAAGACAAACTCTCTCCATTACTATTTTACCTGCTTTTATTGACAGGGAATTATTACATACTAACTATGAAACACAGTATATATAAATATACTTGTATATTTATACAACTAGTCCAGTTTAAATAAAAAATGTAGGTTTTTGTCAGCAGCGTAATTCAGTACTGTGTGTTACATCAGATAAATTAAGCAGCGAATAGTTCAGTCTCCTGACCAGATAACAAGCTTGTTTGTGTTAGAATCTGTGACATCCTCTTGAAGTTGCATATTTTTTAATATCTAGTCAGATCTCACTGTGCTAATTATTATATTTTTACCAGCCTTCAAATTTTTAACACTTTGTTATCCAATCTTTCATACACTGGGCAGAAAGAATTAATCTCAGAGTGTCTTACCTGCTACAGATCAGCTCGTAAGTACAGACAGGTCTAGTCTGTAACCATATATCATAAATCAAGATCTAGACTCAAATCACTGAAATCAGAAGATGTTTCCTAATAAACAGAAGGTATGGAATGTGTTTCTATACAAAGCCAAGCTTAATAATCTTTGATAGCTTGACTTAACTAATACAAATACTTTCTACAGGATCAGTTTGCACTAGTGAATTTCAACCAAGAAGCATTCCTTTTGAAGAACTGTAGTGAATCATTTTTTTGCAAGGGAATTATACACTGAGGACCAAACCTTGCTTTCCTTAAAATCAATGAAAGTTTTCTTTGCGACATCAGTAGGAGCAGTACCAGACCAGAGACAGTATCTGTACAATTTTGTCCTAGGTTTACCATGAGTCTGTTTCTATTTCTATAGAATGTAAGAGTGGAACTGTGATAATTGAACTGTGTAGCTTCAATTATCTATGAGGAAAAAGTTGGAAAGCAAATCTCCTTTTGGATCTCTATTGGATAAATTTTAAAACTTTGACACATAGGAACAGTATGAACACAGTAGATGAACATGCACTGCCTTTCACAACCTGTTTTGTAGCAGATGCGATGCTCAAGAAAACAGGTTAATCTGCTTTGTATCTCTCGTTCTCTCTCTGGATATATAACTGTGACAGCCATATTTATTAAATTACAGTTTTTATGTCATGTAGTATAGATATTTTTTATTTATTTATTCATTTATTCATTTATTCAGTCATTCATTTATTTTAAATAAAACTGCCTGTCTTGATCTGTTTCTAACCTTGGAAGTATCTTCAGACACTCTTTTCTATGCATTCTGTTCATTTGGACTGTTTTTCAAAGGCATCTAAAACACTGAGAAGTATGTTTCCCACCTGACTGCTGGGATAATAAATTTGGAGCATGAATTATAAAATGATTTCCATGTACTTATAATTGAAAAGAATCAGAACAAATGCTAGCTCTAAAGTGTGGTAAAACAGTTATGTTTTGCCAGATGTATACACATAAATCTACCCACATTTCAATCATGTATTTGACAATTACTATTATTTATTTATTTATTTATTGGAACTATAGCTGTGATAAATATTCCACTCATAAAGAAATATTCCACGAAGGTAATAATTGTGCTAACAGAGTACAATGTGTACTGCACAATTTACAATATGCATTCACTTAAGGCTATTGATTTTTTTAAGCAATTCATATATTTTCCTAACATTCTGGAGGAGAACCACTTCACATACGTTCCCTGAAATATAAACTCTTGAATGTTTTAACAAGCAAGATGTTATAGAAGCCTGGATGTTTCCATTTCCAATAAGGATGTGAGAATTCCTGAAGATTTGGTTGAAACTGAAATGTGGTGGTATTGGACAAGGAGGTGGTCACTGAATATTGGGTTTCTCGTCTTTCAAGTGACAATGAGTGAGAGAAGACAATGTTCCCTGAATGTGGTTTTCTTTCCAGTCCACAACATTTTAGAAAAAAATCTATGCTAATTTTCCTTTGTACTGCTTGTCCTGTAGCTATTGCTTCTATATTGCTTTTATACAATGTATAATTGCTTACTGCCAATGTCATCAGTGTATTTCTTCTAACCTTCTGCATTGTTAACTTCACAATAATCTCAGATACTTACAAAAACTGCTACCTTTCTATCTGAAAGTTTCTAATGTATAAGATATGCTACTTCTGCATTAGATTATTAATATTGTTTGGGAAAAACTACAGAGAAAAAAATGCTCACATAATTTGATCAGCAAGGTTGCTGAAAAGTACTGCATTCTGGAGTTAGCTTCTGTACTGGAAACAAAACATTGAATGCTCTTATATTTCAATAAAGTTCTCTATTTGGCTTAAGAATTTTGAAGGAAAATGTCCTTGCATTATCGAAAATCATCAACATTACCAAATCAGCTCGTGTAGTATCAGCAATACTGCAGGATAAAAGCTGTCCAAGTAAATAGCTTCATGGACTTTCCCTTTTTTGAGGAGGTCAGGATTTATCAAATATTCTCTGGTTCCTAACTCAGGCTTCTTAAAGTCTTTCCTTTTCTGTGTCTCCCTCTGACAGAAAAGGAAGAAATGTGACAGAAGAGTTAATCCATTCATGTGTCATATGTGACAGATGAGAATTAAAGCCAAGAATAAATTATAATAATTATATAAACTCTACATCCTGAAAAGCCAGGACAATTAACATGCAAAATGTGGTAATCTCCTGCCAAGACAATTAACATGCAAAATCATGGTCATTAAGGCCAGCACTAAGGGCAAATGCTCTTGGAGATAGGCATTCTAGCTTGCAGAGTTAAAATCTGAAGGTGAAACAAGAAAACGGGCAATTTTTTTAATTTTTTTTTTTGAGCAGAGACTACCAGGCTAGGAATAAGGAATGAGAGAGGCATAATGGATAATACTGGGTAATACTTAGGCCCTATTTTAACAGGAAAGGCTGCTGGTATTTAAAAATGAGCTTGCTAAACCAAAGGTTTTGCAAGATTTAAGACAGAGGTGAGGAAAATAATATGCTAGCTATTTCAGAGCAAGAATATTTGTCTGACTGACTGGCTAGACAAAAGGGTAAAAGAGGTGAAAAGGGGTCTAAAATCACACTATGATGTAACATGTCTGATTTTTTCTGGCTTAAATTTCTCAAAGTACTGTACATGCTATATTATGAAAATTGTCTCTTATTTGAATCTGATTACATCTATTAATAAAACCTTTTTTTAATTAGTTCACGTGAATCATTGGATTTCTCAGGGAATATTTCACAGACTGTTCCAAAGACATGTAATAACATTTAACATTTAGGATGACATCATGAAGGGAAAACATCTGTAACTATGTGGCATTCTCAGCAGAAGGGATTCATAAGTTGTCTCCTAGAAGACAAGAAGTTAAAGACAAATGACAAATGCTATTGGCAGGGTTTCCAGTGTTTATCAGGTTAAAAGGACAAGCCACTGGCTTCCAGATGGCAGGGGTTTTTCCTTAATTTTTTTTCTTTCTTCTCCCCTTATCTCCTTTGATAATTACAGGGCAAATGTGGTAAACGAACAAAAATGTAAAGAAGGACCAAAAAGTGGAAGAATGAGAAAAGGCGAAGGAACAGCAAAACAAACAAACAAACAAATCAACAGTGAAGAAAAAAAGGGCATGGAGGGAAGGACAGGAAGCAAAACTCAAGATGAGGTAACTGAAATATGGCGTGATGTTATAACTATTTGAATGATAATGCAATCCATTATTCTATTAAAGTGAGTTCTTTCCTTGCTTTGCTACAAGGTCTTCTGAAGGAAAACATTTCTTGTTGAAGCAATAGAATATTCTATTCCCTGAAGAAAGTGTCTCCAGACTACGTGAAATCCAGGATCACTGACAACTCAAGTTAGTACCAGCCCTATGCTCAGAAGAGATGGTGTTCTTCCTTTTCAGCGTTCATCTTAACCTTTCCCTTGCCTGCAGAGTTCATTATGTGTACATAACGTACAGCTCCCACTAGGATAGACCATGTATGGCAGAATAACACTTCTTCTATTCATGCTAAGGTCAAAAAGTACAAATATTGTCAGATGTCATGCATGACACAAGTCTCTATGAGTAGCTAGAAGCCTTTGCTTTAGTGGGACTTTATCAGACAGCTATCTAGAACTGACCATTTCCATTCTTGTTACCAATTGCCAGGTTGCCCCGTGAGGAAATACACCAAAGTGAGTATGAACTGCATGTGTTTCAAAGCACCTGTTTCATCCTTGAAGTTATGGTTAACAAAGAAAGACCCATTCTGCGGAGAGGAAGATGACCACTGTCTTACCACTGGTGCACAAGAAATTCTCACCAGCATGCCTCATTTGTCATAAGCACACATAATGCAAGTGTAGAGGCACCTGAGTATGTCTCTGCCTGGCATTCTTCACTCTCTTCAGTATCACTCAAATTAACACAGGTGCTTTTTCAAGTTTCTGGAATCATTGATCAGAGTAAAAAACAATCTTCTCCAAAATTCCAGAATATTCAGCTCCCTGATCCCTCCATGGTTTTAGACAATTTTGGGGGGTTAGTATTTGCCTCTCTACAAGTGCTTTACAATCTAACTTCTACGATCTTCATAGATCTTTTAAGTTGCCTGCCTCTGAAATACATTTCTTTATTGTTTTCTGGTTGTACTTCTTCTTCCTTCCTCTGTCCTTACTGTACATCTAAATCTTTTCCAAGACTTGAATGTCATCAACATGCTGTTTATTCCTTTTTTCCAGATCATTAACAAAGACACTAAGAAAGACTTAGTCTAAGGTGAGGCATTGCTTCCTATTTCAATACTTTCCTCTTTAATAGAGTACTTTGTTTTTTACATTCTACACAGCTTTTAATCAATATAACAATATTTCTACAGATCAAAAATTATTTGAATTAGTTTTCCAGCTAAGATTTCATTATTCACTTCAACAAGTGCGTTACTAAAGTATTTCACATGTACTGCTTTATTTCATCTAGTGATTTTGTAATTCTATTTTAAAAAGCAATCGAGTTATAGGAGTAAACTATTATCTACTTCCTTGATAGATGCAAAATGCTTTTTAATATAGCAAAACTGCTGCATAGCAAGACTAGTTGCACTCACCCACAGCAAGTTGTGACGCTGCCTCACTGATAAATATAAAATAAAAAGAGAATGAAAAAGAGGCAGAAGGAAAAAAAATGAATATAGCAAAGTGAATAAGAAGCAGTTTGATCTAGGAAAAAAAGAGTATTTATACTAATACCTACTTCTGACAGTAGTCAAAAAGAGGAAAAAATTCAATCCTATTTACCAGATATATCTGTTTTCTTCTACCTTCCTCCTCTCTGGCTTCGTGCTTGAAGAAACATGTGGTTCAGTGTGTTTCCATATCAGAGACTGACAGACATGACTTTTACGAATCTAACAAACTTCTGCAGAATTAAATTTCACAGTAAATCAGTTTGGTATTGTGTAAGTACCAGTACCAGACATTGCTTGTGACTGTACTTCTTCCAGAGCTTGATCATCTCATTTATGTTTCCACATTTCATATTGTAAGAAGCTGTAAACAGACTTTCACTGATGGCCTTCTCCATGCAATTCATTTATACCCACGCATCATACCTACCGTCAGTTACTGTTTTTCCAGGATGTAGACTCACATGTTTTTATTCTCGTCTTGTAAGCAAGCTGTCCCATAGCTCTGGTCACCTCCACCTCAGCCAGCTCTTCTTCAGCTGGCATTGGCAGCTGCACATACAATTCAAGACATAGGGGCACAAAGGGTTTAAATAGTCCCTATAGAAATGATTCCTGTTTAATTCTCTGTGTACTTCCTAACATTCATTTTTGCCTCTTTGATGGCTGTGAGCATTCAGCTTTTGTTTTTGCATTCTGTGGACTAATAAATTTTACCACAAAAAAAATCCAAGATATCTTAGAATACCTCTTGAGAGATTATAGCTCTTCTGAAAGCCATCATAGTGTCATTTGATGAAGGGTTCTTTTTGCACTTGAGGATCATTTACATTTATAGACGGTGAACTTCGTCTTTCTTTTTGGTTTGAGACAGATCTCTTACTTTCTTTATCATAAAACAAAGACACTGCTTCAGCTCCTCTCCAGTGGTTACTAGTTCAAAGAATTAATTTAACTTTTCTTCTTCAACTTCCACTTCTTTGGTAAGTGTGGAAGGCAAAATGAAGAAGATGTACATGACCAATACAGAAAGCAAACACAAAGGAGAAATAGTAAGGAAATGAGAATGGAAAAGAGACAAAAAACCTGAACTGAAGGAGACAGTAAAATGAGAAAGGAATTAAAATTTAGGAAAAGGAACCCTTGAAATCTGAAATTTCCCAGACAACTTGAATAAAAAACACAAACATTTCTATATCAAGACGGGAAACCCACATTCTGCAGGTAGCTCAGGTCCTTTGCCCTAGACAAGTACACTGGAAGTGTTGCATGTCCACTTGGATTTCTGGATCTTGAATTAGTAAGATATTTTGACAGTGGACATCAGCTGCAGATACTCATCCATTTCCCATGTTTGATACCTTTCTGATTATAGGACCTTCCTTGCTTTCTGCATAAAAATCTGCTTTCTGAGGTAAGTGTGACTTTTCCTGTTTGTACAGCAAGACAATGCCTGGAGATGGAGAGTTTCTCATGCAGATGGAGTTAAGTGTGCTGAGTCACTGTCCTTTGGTGTGTGAGAGACTTTCTGAAAAAGGCTAGAGAAAGATCTAGTCTCTCTTCTGCACCTCAAGTACAGGATTAAAATATCTCTCCATCTTATTAAAGTGCTTCTGATGTCATTTATAAATTTGAAATAAGTCTTTTAAATGAGCTGAATTTAGTGAGTTTTAAATACATTGTACATGGAATTAGTTACAGTGCTAGGCCACTTTCTCCTTGTTTCATTAATGGTTAAACTGCTCATATAAAGTTCAGTCTAAATATAACATCATTTTGTTCTGAATATGCCTTTTCAGAATGTTTACTTGGCATTTGCTAGATGAGCCTTCTAAATAATCTAATTGTAGGAAAAGCTTCATCAAAAGGTCATTTTCTAATGCTGAAAAAGTCACCATGGTTTTCTTCTGAAATTATCTCGTTTTTCCTTCTCAGACTGCTGGTATAATGCCCCAGATTTGCTTTATACCCCTTGGCTCCTCTTCTACGAGGGGTAATTGAATGTTAGACACAAATTGGGGAATGGTAGCAAAGAGCTATCACTTGCAGCAGCTGGGTTCAAATGGCTGAGACAACTCCAGTGCAGCACAGTCACTTATCCCTGAGGCATTACTGATGCACAGGAATGGTTGCAGCCATTCAGGGAACCGAAAAATGTGCAGTCAGTGACACACAGCCATTCATTTATTTCCTACCTACACAACTCTGACTTCTCTGATTTGCATAAAGGCAGCAAGACTGTTTCCCGATAGACTTCCAGCTAATCCTCTGTAACATAATCAGATTGATTCCTTGTATGATACTCCTGATTTATTACTGTAATATGCCTTCTTTTTTGCTATCTCTATCCTCTCAGTGCTTCTTCCATGGATTTTTCTTGGCGTACTTTATGCAAGTTCCTAGTTAGAGAGCTAATATTTTGTAAGTTAACACTGTCACAAATCTTGTATTTTCAATTCAGCTGTCCCTCTCCATTTCCTCCAGTTTGCTTCTTCCTCTTCTCTCCCTTGTTTCACGTGTTTTCCCATTCAGGGTTACTTCATCATTAGTGGAGAATTTCAGTGAAGCCCCAGCTTTCTTATGTGACTCCAGGGCCAAAATAAAATAGCAAGGAAGACTGTACAATTAAAGAAGTAATTACACAGTGAGGACTCATAATCCTCTTTATTACAGTAGCATTGTTTTGGGTTTTTCTATCACAATGTGATTTTTATGTATGACTGTACAGATCTAATTCACCTGAGATAAGCTCTTGGTGGTAGTGATAATGGATATTATATAAAAACCTCAGAATGATGGAGTATACAGGACATTAAAACCACACAATAGGACAGATACCTCTTTCAAAGTGCTTACAAAATAGTCAACTGGCAGGCAGAGTGAAACACTGAATAAACTTTATATTAGCTAAAGATAATTTTTTTTGTTTTTTTCTCCATATTAATTAAATTATCCTAAATCCAAGTTAACTAGTCCTATTACTCTTCTTGATCTTCCACCATGCTTGTATATTCTGATGCTTTCCCTTAACTGTTTACCCTTTTTTTCCACAAGTTAATGAAGAAGTATTGAAGTGTCCCTTTGAAATATCTAGAGATGAAGTTGTTATTGTAAGGTTAGCCCAATTTTATTTTTAAAACCTCAAACAAAATAAAAGCCTCAGCCAAACAAAACGCTGCTATTTTAACTGGTCAGTCTCATGTTATAGACAGTTCCTGCTATGGTAATTTGAAATAAGCTTTTGTTAGCTTGCACATTGCATTTTTAAGTACATGTTGATTTCCAAAACCTGTAGAGAAAGAACAATTAAAAATTGGACTATCAAACTGTAGACAATCTCACATGAACATGGCTTGATAATTTAGTGTGTTTATGATAAATACCTTGCTTGGTTAAGTGATTTCTATCTCTCTTAATAGAACTGTCTTTTGCAAAAAGCTACTGCAAAACACGGGCTCTTAAGCCTCCAGGAAGCATTCTGAATCAAAACCCTTTAATGTTCTTATGAATTAATGCTGGTTTTCCTGAAGTAAATAGATAGTCTTTTTAGTCTCTTCTTTATCCCTCCAGAGTACAAATATTGTGTCCATGTCATCTGTGTCAGATCATATCCTCTTCATTCAGGATATGTAATCTGTTTTACCTGGCCTTTGCTCTAAAGTGAAAAGATCTAGCACAGAATAGCCTCATTTGAATTAACATCAGCAGTTCCCCATGCTTCATTATTTTTCACATGGCTATGAAGACTTGGAATAGCAATGATCTCAACTTGTACATCTCAGATTTCTTTTTGTTTAAGATTACAATACACACAGCAGAAGAACATGGAACCAGCTAAGGTGAAAATACACAATATCATCATAGTCGATGTGAATCATATCTACAAAACACAGCTCAGCTGGACTGACACATCCAGTATTAATATTGCATGAAAATGTACATCCTGTATATTATTTTTATTTGGCCTGCACTAATGTAAATGCCTTATATGAGTCCAAAGTTCTTAATTCATTACAGAATCACAGAATCCCAGAATCCCAGAATCACAGAATCACAGAATCACAGAATGGTAGGGGTTGGAAGGGACCTCTGTGGGTCATCTAGTCCAAACCCTCTGCCAAAGCAGGGTCACCTACAGCAGGCTGCACAGGACCGCGTCCAGGTGGGTCTTGAATATCTCCAGAGAAGGAGAATCCACAACCTCCCTGGGCAGCCTGTTCCAGGGCTCCGTCACCCTCAGAGGGAAGAAGTTCTTCCTCCTGTTCAGACGGAACTTCCTGTGCTTCGGTTTGTGCCATTTGCCCCTTGTCCTGTCGCTGGGCACCACTGAAAAGAGCTTGGCCCCATCCTCCTGACACCCACCCTTCAGATATTTGTAAGCATTTAGAAGGTCCCCTCGCAGCCTTCTCTTCTTCAGGTTAAACA
>Ga0065711_1029388_pt1 | contig 36403 bp, 16 predicted proteins | sample Hoacrofraction12_FD_59098 | JGI IMG/M metagenome (GOLD analysis project Ga0065711, IMG submission 59098) | Hoatzin crop microbial communities from Cojedes, Venezuela - Epithelial fraction 12 v2 (version 2) | ecosystem: Host-associated > Birds > Digestive system > Esophagus > Crop | place... | reverse complement strand
TTCCCATTGTACCTATAGGACACAGGGAAAATCAGCAGGATGCTCCAGTTCTTCCTTTATTCCTACCATTCTCACAGTGTCATGTTTTACAACTTCCAACCCTTTAATGGAATCACAGAATCACAGAATCACAGAGTCACAGAATGTTCAGGGTTGGAAGGGACCTCTGGGGATCATCTAGTCCAACCCTCCTGCCGAAGCAGGGTCACCTACAGCAGGCTCTAGATAGCTCCTAGATAGCCTGCTTACTTGGTGCCTTATAGCTGGAGCATGCTTTTGCACTCACCTTCTTGCGAATGGCTCGTCATGCCTTTCCTGCATCATCATCTCTAGAGCTTGCTTTCTACATGAACAAGCAGTTCACCTGATACAGAACTAGATAGCTACACTGATTTCCACTGAGCTCTTCAAAAAGTATTACTGACAGTAACCCACTACAAGCATTAATACAACATATCTTTCCAAAGTGCAACTTAAGCAGCTGAAAAAAAAAAAGCTTTAGGGATGCTTACAGAGAGAACAACATAAGCCAGAGTTCTTTGCCCAGCGCAGGAGGTGACAGACTCCGCTTTATGAAGGAGTCGTGGCTACTTAACTCACTAATCCACTTTTAACCTCAGCCTTTGGTTAATACAGGTCACTGAGTTAATCATTTAATTCTCACATAGTCAACAAAATGCAAAGCTACAGTAAGTCAGCAGGAAAAGAAATTAAATTATACTTTATCAGGTAAATCATTTTCTTAATAATGCACCCATTAATTATTGACTCATATGTGCATACAATCCATTCCCAGGCTTAAAAATATGTGCTTACTACAGACTAAGCAAGTAACTCAGATAAATATGGTTCAGTCCTGTATTGCAAAAACCAACTGGTTTTGCACAGCATAAACTACTGAACAATACTTAAGATTGAAGTTGGGCTTAAAGAAATTTGAATAGTGCTCTCCAGTCTTAAAAAAGAGAGAGAGGAATGATCCTGGGAGGTGAATGCACTACATTAGATTCCTAAGCCATTATTCATTCAGAGCACAAACACACCTTACAGCTAGAGAGCTACAGCATGGCAGCTTTTCAGATACTAGTATTATCTCCAGGAACGCAGCTGCAAAAGGGGCTGAGTTCAGTCAAAGTATTTGAAAATGTTAGGATCTGAATTTCACATGAGATTGCTGGTGTTGAGGGGTTTTATGGTTTACCTTGAATTTCTACCACTTATGCAGAAGTAACCAACTATGTGTCTTAACAGTGAATGAGATATTAAATTACGAAAACTCAGCTTGTAAGAGCTGCTGAAAAATGCTTTGCAAGCATAACTGACAATTAATGTGAGAATTACATAGGATGGAGCAAACTACCAAACTGTAAACACTTCACAAAGTACATAAGTTGCCTGTCATGCATACTAAGCCTGGCAGACCTGAAAGGTGTTTTACCTGTGCAGAGACACAGAGAAAAACAAATCACTTTCTAAACAGAAAGCGTGCAACAAAAACAACTTCCAACACTGTTGTGCTGGAAGTGACTAACACTATTTACAACTATGACTCAGTGACAATCTGCCTGTGAATTGCTTTTGAACTGTCAACATAGGAAACTAAACTGAGAAACTGTGAAGCTGCCCTGTTGAGAGCCCCTTATGTTGGTTCTTGCTCCACAGCCTGCCTGTCCATTTCTTAGTTCATGGCTAAAAATGTATACACAACATTTGGAGCACGAGCTGTAGTGAAGGGCTCATATCCTTTCCCAATATGGTCACCTCTGCACTACGGAATAAGGACTCCTCTCACTTTGTACCTTTCTCTCTCCTAACAAATCACAGAATGACTGAATGGTTGGGGTTGGCACGGACCTCTGGAGGTCATCTGCTCCAACTACCCTGCTCAAGCAGGGCCACGTAGAGCCAGTTGCCCAGGACCATTCCCAGATGGCTGCTGAATTTTCTCCAAGGATGGATGGTGCACCATGTCCCTGGGAAACCTGTGCCAGTGCTCAGTCACCCTCACAGTGACAACGTGTTCCCTGACGTTCAGAGGGGACCTCCTGTGTCTCAGTGTGTGCCCACTGCTTCTGGTCCTGTCACTGGGCATCACTGAGAAGAGCCTGGCTCCGTCCTCTGCACCCTCCCTGCAGGTATTTATATACCTTTATATTGTTTTCTGCTCAATGGCCTAGCTTCAGCATGACTGAGTGGCAAAATCATAAACTTTCTTTTAATCCATGACCAGTATTATTTTCTAAGGGCTAAAATACTGGATTCAATTTCCCTCAAAATGAGGAAGCAGTTAAACTCAGCTCTTCTTTTTGGGGGTAACTGTTCCAAATATTAGGCAATAGGAAACATCCACCAAATACTTGCAATACATCTTTTACACCCTTCTTCAGAGGTCAGTCCACATATGTAGAATGTGAAGCACACAGCTTCAACAGAGAAAGTTACTCAGGTCAAAAAAAAATCTGCCAGTGTTACTGGGCATGCAGAGACACACATTCCGGCAACTAAGCAAAAAAGTCAGGTGCTGAGTTTTTGACTCATTGTTTTGTCAGATCGCTCTTTTTTGATTCAGGCATCCAAATACCACCTAAAGTTAAGGATGGGGATACAAATACCTTTTTAAATATGAGCCCTGCCTCTTTCTCTCAGAGATGCCTAATAACCAGGAGATGCACACTTCAGCACCAACAATTAAACACACCAGACCATGCAAGTCCAGAGGAGCCCTGGCAGTTCACTGCTCCTAAAGATCAGGCATGAACACTCATGAGTTTTGTTCTGGATTTAATGGCGTAATGGCTAGTGGAATACAAGATTAACAGCACTGCTGGCAGAGAGGCCATGCCCAACTCTTCCCTGCCCACACATCCCAAACAGAGCTTGCTCTGTGCAGAGACAGAAGACCCATGACCTGAGGGCCCTGCCAGCCAGCCCACAGCTCCCAGGGGAGAGATGCATAGGACTTCATGGGACTATCCTGCCCAGCACCCCTTGGGTCAGTATCTGGTTTTTCCGTATTTAAAACTGAGACTGTTTGCCTTCCCGCTAACTTGTCCCGATTCATGGGTTTCCAAACTCCGTGTCACTTGGAACGCCCTGTTCCAGGGCAACACTCTCTGACCATTGTCAGCAGAAGATCCAACGGTCCTGAACTTTAGGACAGGATAAACTCTTACTAATGATTACTAAATGTGTTCCTCTATCCAACGCAATACACAGTCTCTTAAAAGATGGAAGGTAACTGCTGCTCTACATACCTTTTCACAGGGGAAGGTGCAATAATTCTGGTAGTTCCTTCATTTTCCCCATTTGTTGTAATCTGGCTCACGTTCTTAGGTCCTGAAAAAAAACCACAAACAGAACAGTCCTGTAGCATATATGCTTGCACACCTATTCAGCATTATCACCTAGTGAACACAGTGCAGCATGAGAGATAAAATGATACACAAGGTATCTGGTGCATGCTCTACTTGCTAAGGATCACACTTATGTGTCTTACCCTTATTTCTAGTTATACCACATCACAAGAAAGTTTAATGTGGGGGGCATTCATTACTCTTCCACATGAGACAGAGGAGTTTGAAGCTGTTGTTCTGAAGGGATTCTATGTCATTGCCACCAGAAAGGAACGCTCCGCTCAGTCACCAATGAGAAGAAACGTGTGAGAACACAGGCTACGAAAAAGCTTGGGAATCTCAAACGTTGTAACTATAGCCTCTAAAACAATCATTAGATTAGATGGTAAAGCAAGATGAATAGGTAAACATTGCAAATTGATGTAGCAACACAATGCAACACAACACTAATATACCCTAAGTTATGACCAGGAAAATAATAACTTTAAATCAATAGATTAGAAAACAAATAAAGTAAATAGAGACAACAAAGAGATAACTAAGCATCAGTTTCAGTGAGTCAGAAACTTAAGGCCAATATTCGAAAGTTATCTGCCTAGTTTCCAGTTTTGTGCCCAATACTCTTTCCATTTTGTTCCCGCACTTTTCACACTGTTGGCACTGAAGTCCCCACCTAAGCCTTGAAAGTGAACCTGAAGAAGCACGAGGAATACGCACTCTCCCCTCCCTTTGAGCCCGAATATAATAGGCTTTAAAGAAACCGATTTGCATATTCATGATTGAGGAGCACTACGGGCCAAGGGAATCTGGATATTTCATACTGGGTTAACGTCAAAGTGGCATGACAAGATTATGCTCTTCAGATGTATACAGTTCAGTATCATGCACAAAAAAAGAACTGCTCTGTTCAGCTTGGTATGTAGTAATATATTAATCATTAAGATAGGTTTGTTCCTACTGGTGCTAAGATTTTAGCTTCCATGCTGTGCTATTAATATTAATCTGTAATTTTTCTTCAGTTCACACATTCTCTTTCCATCTAACTGGCAATTTCAGTCATTTCTTACATAACTGTTACCACCTCCAGAAACAGATGTTAAGCAAAACAACAAAGCCACATCACTGATGATGTACATCAGCTCCGGACAGGATTCTGAGCGTGTTCATTGAAGATAATGAAAGAGACTGACTGAAGCCTGTAAGACTGCTAACAAGGAAGTACTATGTCCTGTGGGCACCAGCAACAGCATCATAGTGTTGTTCACACAGTGGTACAAACTCCAAGCCTTTTTGTTCGGCTAAAACTAAAATGTAATGTCTTAATTAAAGATGTGGTAAGATTTTGCATTATAAGCTTTCTCCACAATCTCAGAGAAAGAATTCCTCCACATTCTCCCTCAACTTGCCGTACCACCCCACTGACATACAAAGTCTCTGTACTCTCTTCTACTTCAACACAAATACTTGAGATATCCAGTTTTAATGATTTAGTTTGCTCCTCTCCCTACTTAGCTATTCAGAATAATGCCTGGGAGAGGAAGGGAGTAGCCTGGGTCATGTCTTGTACAATATTTGCTCCTTCAAGGCACTTTTTGTTGTTTCTGCAGGCATAAGCACTAGGAAGATTTTGGAATATTCTGAAGGAGGAAATGCAGAATGGGCACAGATTCACATACAAAAAGGGAAGCAAAGTTTTGGCATTCTGAACAAATCCTCTAGTTTATACAATAAGAGACAACCGACTCTCCAGACTCTGGAGCACCTGCCCACACAGTTATTTTCTGTTTTCAAGAACGAAGCAATAGCTACACTGCCACTATGACCTGCTTGGTAAAAAGACAGAACTACAGAACAAAGAACTTTCTTGATTTAATGTGGATGAGAAAATGATCAGAAAAAGAATCACCAATCTTCACAAGGCCATAAAAGACTGCTACAAAAATTCCTCCATTGACCTCTAAAAAGAGAAGGATGCCTACAGAAGAACAGGAAGCAGAAATTCCCCACCTTTAAGGAAGGTACTGGTAGTGCAGTGAAAATGGAGTAGGTCAAAGTATCAAACTATAAGGATATCTCAGTGTTTCTGACCGTGATTTTTTTCATGCAGATACATGTAAGATTGCCTTTCCTAGGCCGTCAAATACGTAAGGTGAAAAAACCCACTATAATAACTTGGCCTGCAGAAGTATCGAAATCAGCAAAAATATGACTTTTTCAAACAAAGGGAATTATTTCAGTACTTCACATTGTACTGTGTGAGTGAGGTAGCTTCCAACTAAGCCCCTCAGAGTGCTCATAACTTCATGGAACTCATGCTCCAGAACATATCACTGCTATGAAGTAACTGCCATAAAAAGAGCCAAGGGTCAAGTGCTACAGAAGTAATAGCCACCCCCAGAACTGATCCTTTGCCGTGTTTGGCAACAGCCTTACCATTCCGCTGACACCCAGACGTCTCCGGATGTCAGGCAGAGACTGGTTATGAGACGCAGAGTCAGTCCACCTGAGTGCAGAAAGTCTGTGAAGCCTCTGCAACCCCTTCAGTGCCCTGCACGAAGGCTGGTGCTGCAGAGCTTACATGGGGCACCTCAGCTTTTGGAGCAGTCAGTACTATAGTAAACCCTTAAAAAAGAAGCAGCTCCTTCTCACTGTTCAGTTCCCTGGTTACCGCTCTACCATTTTAACAAGTACTTACTTAAGGGAAAACAAAACGAAAAAAAAAGATAACCTACCCTTGACTATCACACATAGGCAGAATCTACCCAGAAATACAGAATAGGTTTCTACTGAGACAAGACCTCATGCTAGCCATGTTTGACTCCACTGCTGCCCACAATGAGGACCTTTGCTTTGACTTTTAAAAAAAACCTCTTGCTGTACCATTCTTTTGTACAAATAAATGGCTTAATTATGAGCTTTCTGCCCACACCTCCAGAAATTCCCGCAATTGTCTTTAAGTATGTTCCACCTCATGTATCATTTACTAATTACAGTGCTGTTTTACCAACACACACCTCTGTATGATACAGTATCCCTAACACAAAAGAATAGAGTCCAGAAAAACTGTCTACACTAATCCCATTGCAGTAATTTATCTATACCAGTGTTTCTTGCATGCCAAGGTAATATGTCTCTAAAAAATACCTTAGATAGCCAGAAATCTTGAACATCTCACTTGTGGCAGGTTTTCCTGGTTGTTTACCTTTTGTCAGATAAGTCACTGTCAGCATTCACTGCACTGAACTTTTCCCATAAGATTAATGCACATACTTTGATTCCCTTTTACAGCCATCTTGATGCTGATTTGTGCATTCAATTTTAATAGACTATCACATTTCTAAAACCTCAAATGTCCAAAACCTCACAAGCCTGGCAAGCTAATTAGCTTGTCATGCCTGTTTCTTATCAACTAAAGCCATTTCACTGACGTTATCTGGAAATAGTGTTTGTATTTAAATCTATTAACGAGAGCAGAAGACAGTATGATCAAAAGGAAAACATGCAGTAAGAGTTCATGCTTTGCACAGCATGTTACTAAGAGCCTATAAAAATGAATGGACTTCCATATGACTACACCAGTGTAGCCTACTCCATGATAATGGTTTTTTTTCCAAACTAGTCTCCAAACCTGTAGCCTCAATGGTTTGTGCATGTCACACCACATGCATGAAACGCAAAAGCGGTCAAATCCATCCTTTTGCAAAACAGGATTTAAAATAAACATTAAAGTGTAAAGCAATAAAGTAAATATACAGGTAAAGAGATAAAATTACTCCAAGCTTCATTTTCTAAAATTTAACTTTCAAGACCAATCTTACAACTTTTTGGAAAAAGGTTCATGACTTTGAATGCACCAGACCAACAGTGCTAGCTACCATGACTGAGGCTGGCAAAGCAGGGTAATGATAGCCGTCTGTGGTAATATGTAAATTAGTCAGGGCAGGGACTGTGACTGCCTGTGATTGCTTAGGGACTACTATCATAGAATCACAGAATGGTTTGGGTTGGAAGGAACCTTCCAGATCCTCTAGTTCCAGCCCCCCTGCCGTGGGCAGGGAGACCTTCCACTAGACCAGGCTGCTCAACGCCCCATCCAGCCTGGCGTTGAACACTGCCAGGGAGGGGGCAGCCACAGCTTCTCTGGGCAACCTGTGCCAGTGCCTCACCACCCTCAGAGTAAAGAATTTATTTCTTCTATCTAATCTAAATTTACCCTCTTTCAGTTTCAAGCCATGACCCCTTGTCCTATCACTACATGCCATTGTAAAAAGTCCCTCTCCAGCTTTCTTGTACTCCCACTTCAGGTACTGGAAGGCTGCTTTAAGGTCTCCCAGCAGCCTTCTCTTCTGCAGGCTGAACACCACCAGCTCTCTCAGCCTGTTCTTGTAGGAGAGGTGTTCCAGACCTCGGATCATTTTTGTGGCCTGCTCTGGACCCGCTCCAACAGCTCCACGTCTTTCCTGTGCTGAGGGCTCCAGAGCTGGACGCACTGTAATACAGACAGTACTGTAACTTTAATACCCACTCCCAATTCTCCACCTGGCTTTTTAATCAGAATGGCAGCACTTATTTTACACTAGTTTATACAACTACCCAGTGTGCAAGGCAAGGACAAATCAATCCTCAGCTACCGAACAACAACAAACCCTAAGCAACGTGTTTTCCACCACTGAATAAACGCAGATCCATGGCAACAGGGCTGGTCGCATCCATGTTTGTCCAGAGAGGACATTCACAAGGAGCTTTTCGTGCGCAGCATTCAGCCAAAAGAATAATGAATGCTTTCAGCCTACGCACTGTTGCAAAAGCTTAACATTATCAGTCTTGCCCTAAGAGGGTAAGACAGAATAATGAGAGATCCTGTTCCATGTCTGAGTTTATCATTTGCCACGAGAACAAAATGCAGCTACAATTCTCTCTCAGCTGAAGTGAAATGGGTAGAATAAGCAAATGAAACAAGCTACACATATTTCACATGTAACATTTTACAGAACAAAACAAAAAGACCCTTCTCCAACGGAACACCAGCTTTAACATCAACCTAAACATATACAAAAAAAAAATTACTAATATAAAAACATTGATTGCATAGCCACTGAAGTTTCCTGGTCTGATTTTTCCACTAACCCTAGAACAACTAAGATATGAAACATATTAAGCAAGTGACAAAAGGGAGGTTACTGTATTTTAAACCACCGTAATCTGGTTCTAGGAAAAAAATCTGCCATGCTAAAGCCAAACTGTCTGCACTGCTATCCTATCAGAGGAATCAGTCAATGGCAGTGACTTTTATACAAGAAAGCTGTTTTCTCTCTGTTCACAGTACCATCTCCTTCAATCCCCCTCTTACAGAACAAATATTTTACTGAAAACATAAAAGGAAATATTTTCTATCATTGTCTTGGCACCTACTCCAACTCTTAACCCAGAGCTCACCAAGTGACTGCAGTCCTAACGACTTCAGTATACTTTAATGGACCAATGAGACAAAGAAACATTATTAGTCGCTCAGCTCTGCAAAAGATAACTAATCTTCACGTGACAGAAAAAGAAAAAACGCACATACATACTATGTAACTGCTTGTAACACCAGAACATGTATACAAAAAGGAGAGAGGAGGCAAAAAATTTTAATAAGAGGCCAAATGTTAGAGGCTTTGGCACTTACACACACCTCTACGACGGAGGCAACGCAGCCTGCACGTGCTACAGCCATGCATTTGTAGCTACTGTTTCATCTAACTGCCCCCAAAACCACTGTTATGGTCCCACGACTGGCACCAACAGACAAAAAACAAAACAAAACCAGAATGGCTACTTGAACAGGCTGCAGAAAGGAAGCTTTTCATGTGCTTTACTTTGCAATCTTAAGAAAAGGAAGAAAAGTAAAGAAGCCGGTGAGGAAAGATGCTGAACTTGGAGAAAGCAGAAGGAAGCTACTGCCTAAGAACTATTTGTAAGTTGTTATCGGGTTTGGGGGTTTGTGAGAATAAATCGAACTCTGATTTTCATTGTAAAACGCTAAATTATAAGCGCTGTCCAGCTGGATCGTAATTTAAGTGGCATTTGCCAGAACACACCTTCAGAAATATGTAATACATGCAAACTAGAATTGCTAAGAAGTTGAACAAGGCATATTTAATCTTATTACATCATACTAGAAACACAAAACCAAGAAGGAAGGACTGGCTATCAATGATAACCATTGGCACAATCTCATTATGCAAAAGGAATATTTATTTTAAGAAGAAATGTTGTATTGTTTTCTCAAACATTTCAGTCAGGGAAAGTTTTAAGTAACTCCTAAAACTGTTTATACCCCCAGGCTCATTTCCAAGATAAAAATTATTCTGTAAAAGTAGAATCTACGTTGGGATAGTATTTTTAAACAAGTGATGCTTAAAATTTCTCATACAGAATTGATTTATTGTGTGAAGTGGACTTTGCTATATCCCAGAACCAATTTAGGTGAAAGGAGTGGATTTATCCTGGTGACCTGCAATAGACTGTCACATGGTGTCTGACATGTGGAGGAGAAGTAGCATTAGTCTGCTCTCAGCATCTAAAGGCCCATTTAAATGGAGAAAGAGTACTAGATGTATATCACTGTGAATACCCAAATACAAAATGAAAAAATAAAGAGTAAAAAGTATGCTTATTTGTAGGGAAAGATGGAATCTGAACGACATAGCTCCCCTCCTTTAGCCCAAATTTTAAGTGGGAAACGAAACAAATACATTTGACTTAAAAATCATCTGAGGTAATACATCTGCCCCACTGGAAAATGACTGCACACTTGGAACACATGGGTGATCAGTTAAGTTGAATTAAAAGCAAAACAATCCAAATGGGTGATACAGATCACACAAATTCATATGAGTAAGATGGCGAAAAAGCAGCCCTTTTTATTTTAAAGTAAAACAAAGTACTTAAATCCACCAAAACAACAGACAAGCGTTGCCCAGATAATCCTGCATCACGTTACATCAGCAGAACAGCTCATGGGAAGGTTTCCATTTTCCTCACAATTCCAGTCAAAGAGACTGAAAAAAAATCTAAACACAACACACGCACCCTTGCAGAAATATGGACTGACTGTCACTGCCTGTGCTAAGGCAAACATTACTTTCAACAATGGGCTGGGTTTCACCTGACAGGTTTACCTCCGAATAGCCACAACTGAATTTTCTGCACAACTGAACTGGGGACTAATGAAGTGGGAAATGCTGTTCATCTTGAACTACCACCCTAAGAATGGGATAGCCCAGCTGAATAAAAGTCTAAGTCACTAGGTTCAAGGGTGAACAGCTTCTTGTCCTCTTAGGCACCCATTGACAACTTCAGACACAACAAAAACATATAATCAGAAAGCAAAGTAATCCTTCTTTTCTCACACTTAACTAAATAAAATAAAATTAAACCAAGAAAAATCTGCTGTAAACTGCTTGTATTTTCCCAGGACAATACTTTTAATTACACTGCATTTCAAGACCCACTGCAGCTAAAAGGCACAAAACACCAGCTTTGCTTCCGAGTCAAAAGACAGCATCCAGAATAAGCACAGGAGGTTTCCAGATGTATATACCTGCTCTCTTTTTAAAACAGTGACTCTCAAAAATTTATAATGCTGTACTGACCCATGATAAAAAGGAATCTTGCTTATCTTGCTTACATTTTAACACCCAACAAGTTTTTTCTCAAACTGCTAACACACATACATAGATACTTAGCTCCATGCATGTGTTCTACTGAAATCTGCATGACTGCTGTCACAGATGAAGATAAGCATGCACGCATAATCTCATCTACAACTGGTGCTTGACATTAGAAAAATCTTTTTGCCTCCATTACTAAATTTCAGGAAACATCCATTATTCTGGGCATGACTCCTATGATCCGTGCTTAATCTTACACGTTTCCTCTAACACCTGTAAAAACTTCCAGCTTCCCCTGACGTCTTCAGCATGCAGCGTAGATTTCCAGCTCACACATCTGAACCATGTTAAAACTGCAGAGGGCATGGCACTAACTTCTGTTCCACTTAAGATCAAAATAAAGGGATACTGCCCTTGAACTGGGAAGAGGATGTACAACAGAGACACCTTGGGTCAAGCCGCTGGAACAATGGGTATCAACCACGACGCATGGGTATAAAATTCTTTAGTGAGAGACAAGACTCCGGACAAAAAACATGTTCTCACTGCCTGTTCTCAAACTTCCCTTTCATACTTTACATTAGACCTACAAACACAAGGTTTTATCATGTTTGATCCACACCATCTGCTACTTTTATCCACAAAGCTTGAGTTTTTAGATCCAGTTAAGGTTAGGTATAAGTACTGACCCAAGGTAAAAGAGAGAATCCATTGTGAAAGACCCTTGAAGACACTGCAGCAGTTCTGAGCTGCTCTTGAAAATTAAATGAACCAAAGACCAAAAGAGACATCTCTCCACAGGCCCTGCAGAGAAGGACTTACCTGTCTGTTGTGTTCTTTTGGGGTAAGTCTTGCTGCGACTTCTTTCAATGCACTGGTCAGGCCGCGGGAGCTGCACAGAAGGGTCTCTGGTCATTTGAGAAGATGTCCTGCCACTTGAAAATGCAACAAAATCATGGGAAAACACTTGGAAAAATGATCAAAGAAACAGAGGATCTTTAGACTGAAAAAAACACATAGGGTTTGGGCAGCATGTTTTGTTAGCTAGTCACATCTCATCCCAGCTCTGGTTCTCCTGCTCAATAGTACTACTCTGACTTTTGTCTTGAATCAGCCATTGGCAGAATCATCAACAGACTGTGCCAACCTCTTCCATATTAGACATTTTCAAGAAGAGCTAAGCAACTGAAACAAAATGTTGGTTTATTAGGAACAGGCTACGATAGCATGACCTTTCATAGCCTCAAATATTCTAACATATGACTTTCTTATGTAATTTGATTACTTCCTAAATTGTTTCTGTAAGTTGTCATCCCAGGGAAACACGTATTTAACATTGTTCAGTTCCAGTTCAGTAAGGGGCTACCTCTCCGCCATGTGGAATGACAACCTAAAGGGCACGGAATACCCCGTTCAAGGCAAGCTGTAATGAAGTACTCTCACTAGCACAAGCCCAAATCATAATAAATTGAGTAGAAGTCCTGATTACTGTTTACAGTAAGGTTCTTCTTCACTGCACAATTTAAACGAGTTATTGTTTAAATAAATTATTTTATGCTCATTTTAATGTTCCTCTCCATGTGACAAAGCAGAATATAGTTTTCATAACAAAAATGCAAAACTGACCTCATAGTCCTCCTCAAAACTCCATGTTTGCTTCTGGAAACTTACTACACAAGAGAAGTAATTTCTACTATTAACTCCCAGCTGCTTAAACTCCTGCAGTTTGATGACTTAGAAGGTATGCTACTAGCAAGTGCCAAGCAACTATACAGGCATTACGCATGCAGATTTTTTTGAGTTATGTGAACAGACTCCGCAAAATACTGATTGTATTTTCACTGATATCCCCACAGGGGTACTCAGCACTGCAAAATTTTTATCTTCTCAAAATCTGAAAAAGAATTAAAGGACCAAGAACTCCAAATTATAACATTACATCACAGTAATGCCGGGTTTTGATATTCAGTTTAATGGTGTCTTTTTCTCCCAAGTAAGCCAGAAAACTCTTCTGCTCAACTTTTAAGTTCAGCAACCACGCCAGTCTTGCAAATTCCAGAAGCACTTTTAACAAAACATGTGGGGATAAGGCCTTCCACTCACACTAACTCCTCCACGTATTAACCAAGGCATTTGATCTTAAGAGAAGGAAATTACTTTCCTGAAAACTGTCTGACACCTAATGAGAAGTACCAAGAAGATTTAAAAAAAAAAAAAAAAAGAAAAAAAGCCAAACATAATACTATGGTCCCTATACACACACAGTCAAACGGTGGGATTATGGTTTCTGCTCTGAGCTAATGATGTATACAGATATACAACACTGTCACTGCTTTTGGTGCTACGACACGGACCAAAGCAGATGAACTTAAAAGCACCACCAGCAGGAATAACTGAAACACAAATAACTGCTTCATGGTATTTTTTAAAAATTGATTGGAAGGTCCTAGTAAGTACAAAGCTTTCTCCTCCCCAGCACCAGTACCCTGCTTCAATCTGCCGAAATTGTCTAACAGAGGAAACTGTCACCCACAGTACTCTGGCAGGGATCCCCTGAATTCCTATCCATTTTCACAGATGGGGTAATGCAGGACAGGATCCAACTCGAAACCCCAAAGGCAGTACAATCATTCCCCTATTATCTACAGTAAGAAGCTGGATCATGCCAGATAATGCAATAATCCAAATAGTCTGAATTATTATGAAATACATCGGAGAAGATGGGACAGAAACACACTAGTGATCCTGGCTGGAGACAGGCTTAGATTCAGCACCGGCATAGTCATCCCTCCATCACTAACATCCTCCTTACAAGCAAGATCTTACATCCAAGGGTAACAGAAAATTGGCTATGAATTGTGATTGACAGATGACAAGTGTAACAGAGCTACTATCACACACTGCTATCAGTACCTACCACAGATATGAACTCCAGCCCAGGAGCTGCTAGAGAAGTTGGGGGTTACGGTTTTCTTGCTTTTAGAAAAGTCTTCCAAGATGTAGTGGCAAGGAACTGCCAAACTAAAGATTGTCAGCCTTACTCATTATGATCCATGTATTTCTCGAGTGATGATGGAAATACAGACAGGAAGGAGAGACAGACAGACAAGCCAAAAATAAACCTAAACAAACCCAGTACATATACGGGTTGGGGCAACCCCTAGTATCAACACAGGCTGGGTGATGAAGGGATTGAGAGCAGCCCTGCCAAGAAGGACTTGGGGGTACTGGTGTATGAAAAGCTGGACATGACCCGTCAGTGTGCGCTCGCAGCCCAGAAGGCCAACAGTATCCTGGGCTGCATCACCAGCAGCGTGGCCAGCAGGGCGAGGGACGGGATTCTGCCCCCCCTGCTCCGCTCTGGTGAGACCCCACCTGGAGTCCTGCATCCAGCTGTGGAGTCCTCAGCACAGGAAGGACATGGACTTGTTGGAGTGGGTCCAGAGGAGGGCCACAAAAATTTTCAGAGGGCTGGAGCACCTCTCCTATGAGGACAGGCAGAGAGAGTTGGGGCTGTTCAGCCTGGAGAACAGAAGGCTCCAGGGAGAGCTTGTAGCAGCCTTCCAGTACCTGAAGGGGCCTACAGAAAGGATGGAGAGGGGCTTTTCACAAGGGCGTGTAGTGATAGGACAAGGGGGAACAGCTCTAAACTAAAAGAGGGCGGATTTAGATTAGGAGGAAATTCTTCATCATGAGGGTGGTGAAACACTGGCACAGGCTGCCCAGAGAAGCTGTGGATGCCCCCTCCCTTGCAGTGTTCAAGGCCAGGCTGGATGGGGCTCTGAGCAACCTGGTCTAGTGGAAGGTCTCCCTGCACACAGCAGGGGCATTGCAACTAGGGGATCTTGAAGGTTCCTTCCAACCCAAACCATTATGTGATCCTATGATTCTATTCACAGGCCATGGAAAAAAGCCGTAGAATCTGCCATGATAGTAAATAAGGCCTTCTCACCTAGCAGCTTCAAAATAACTACAAAAGATGAAAAACTATTTTTATACCCACTTGACCAACTGGCAAAATGAAAATGGAAAAAGAAAGGGGCCTGGCTTTGAGATGTGGTTTTGATTTGCCGCTTTCCACCTTCCCTTTCAGGTTCTCTGAACACACAACTCTGAGGCGATTCTGAAAATCAGACCAGAAATTATTTGGCTCAAAATTGCTCAGCCAGTGTTACAGAACTGGAATTAAAATAGTGGTTGCCAATTGCCAAATCAGGTGCCTTACTCACTAGACAAAGACCCTGTCATTTTAACAGACTTCAAACCATAAAGTTTCAATAACACTCAGTAAAAACTACCGGGTTTCTGACATCTTACAGTTTTATCTACATCCTATATTCTGATAGCCCTTTGTGGCACAGCAGCTCAGTCTCTCTGCCACACCTTCCTCTGTATCACAGTATTAACTGCCCTTTATGTCACACTGTCTGCTTGGTTAACTCAGGTAAAAATTGAGACTAAGTGCTCCCTGTAGTCTGAAGTTTACTGTGCCCTTCAATCTTCTTCCCTCTTAGCCTGAAATCTACTGCATCAGGTGGATACTTAAATTTTGCCAATTTTGACAGCTATTCCAGTTAGAAAAGATGCACCCATCTCCCTTCAGATCTGCCCTCATTTTCATTCTCAGATCAACAGCATTGCACCAACAGTACTGCTTAGGATTAGACATAAACATTCAGACCCAGAGCCCTGACCACAGCCCAACTGCAGCTGTAAAGAAGGGCATCACAGTTACAGACCTTATGCACTTCCTTGCACCAGCCCTTTGCTAATTCCCAGCAGAAAGGTGGCAGCCAACATGCTTCCTCATTTTGTTACTCCCCAGTTGTCAGGAAAAACCCTTTAGGACATGAACATAATTTCAAGATTTATAAGGAGACTTTGACTTAAAGCCCTGACAAGGCTGCCCTCACTTTCACTACGGGCTACAGCAGGCCCTAGCCAACTCTGGGGATCTGGAGAATGAAAAGTAACTCACATTTGTCCCAAAACTGCCAGACTCCCAAGGGAAGTCTGTTAAAGCGGCCCTGATTCATGCTTTGTCAGCAGAACTGCTCTGAGTCATGGTCTGGGTGGGGTTGTTCTTTCATTGAAAGAGGAGAAAAGAAGGAAAGAAGAAGGAATTAACTTAAGTTTAAACAATGAAATAAATTCACCTGTACCGATGTTTATAACCTATGGATCCAAACTTGCTGAATTTTCTTGACAGAGAGTTTGATTCATTCTCTGGCACTCTATGTAGTTTGAAAAATAAAACAACAAAGTTACATAGATAGGTCTCAATTACCGTCCCTTTCCCAAGAAAAGGGAAATACAAACTTTAGGTTCAAAAAAAAAATTTTGTGCTAGTTCCTCTTCATCCCTACCTCTTGGCAGACTCTTCTGGGGTTGAGAGCTCCACAAAGCCACATGTTAATCCCCTCCTCTTCTGACTACACACCTCTTTATTTCAGGGTCTACTATAAACTGCTGGCAACAGCAGCCTTTTGCTTAATATTTCACAGAAGTGGGCAAAAACATCATGTCACAGTAATGACACTGCAGGAGGGATTCTGAGATTTACAGCACTGCTAAAGCCAGCCCCAAGCATCCCATCAACCAGTGTTCTAGCTAGACACCCTTGCATATTTCTGTTATTGTTTTTGTAACAGTAAAACAAAGTAGTTTGAGATGTTTAATATTGGAAAGATTTTATACACCTCAAAGAGTAAGCAAAACATTATGGAAATTCAGTGAGTCTTTCTATCAAAAAAACCCAAATTTCTGCGCATTGTAGGAAATCGTAATGTCTGAAATCCAAAGGCCTCAAGTCAACGGTGCTACAGTAAATTTAATGGTTAAATATGTAAAAACACATGGCAGCTTAAATTCTGTACTGTTTCAAAAAGAATTCTAAGACAAAAGAAACCACCAAACTACCCAATTTTAAAACAGTTGTTTCACACCATTGTAAGAAAAGGGAAGGCATCAGCTTTTAAGGGCATTCTATAACCAAGGGCAAAAACATGTTTCCAGGCAGCAAGCCTGTGTTACACCACTCTGTAGGTATAACAAGGTTGTTACTCAATACTTCTGCATCACTCACCTGAAAAACGTATGATGTTCCACACAGCATTTCCACAGATGTTTGCATGTTATCTTGTTACGTGCTTCAAAAAAGAAGGAAGTTTCATTGCACTGAAAACAAAACAAAACAAATCAATATTGCTATGAGGGATTCTGTCAGTGAAGTTCATCTTCATTTACGGAACACAACTGACCACCTTATATCAATGCACATAAGAAAAGACATCACTACGAAGAAAAGTAGGTTCTACAATTCTGTGGAATTCTTCATTTAGAAGACATTTTCTTTTTGGTTTCTCATTGCCTGAAAATAATTATTTAAAGAATCAATTCCTTAGATACAGAAAATCAGAAGAGAATGGATATTACTGAAACACTTCTGTTCCTTCATTCTTGTTCATAGATATCAGGTTTTTTCCTAATTAAAAATCATAAAGTTTTTTCACATAGTAAGTTTCTGATGTTATCTGAAACTGCACCTCAGATGTCAAGCAAAAATACATTCCCAGGATTCTGTTTAACAGTATACAAAAAGGTAAGAATAAGTGAAAGAAAGAAACTCAAGATTAGTGATAAACTAATACCTAGCAACAACACAGAGAAAACACACAAAACATACATATAGAGAAGAACCAAGGTAAAACGGGACACAGAAAAAATGAAAAGGAAAGATTTTAAAAAAATTATTAGCTAACTTCAGAATAATTCAAAATACTAGGAAAAAGGTCAAAGTTAAAAGCCATAAAACCCACCTTAAAATCTCTTAGGCAGGACGACAAAAAAGAATATTCAAAGCTTAAAACCTAATCATTGGAAATTGGCAGTCAGTACAGCAGACATGAGAAAAAGGCAGGAAGAGATGAAAGAGAAGTCAGACATACACAAACTATAACATACTTCCAACAGACAGGAAGAAGCAACAGGCACATCATACTGCTTGTTTCCAACAAGCTAAACATTCAAACATGTTCACACAAAATACACTTCCACGTATCTGTCACTCAGATGAGTGCTCAGTTCTGTGTCTGTGATTTGCACAGCGAGCAGTCCCACTGATTTCAGTGTGAATCCTCAGTGTGGTACAACACAGTCTGTAGCAAAACTGAGCCCTAAAACCATATCCCCCATATGGGACCTACAGAGGGGGTATGATTCCATGATTCATACCACTTTCTGCAGCTTCTTCTAGGAAATGGATGCCCTTGCATTAGTCATACTTCTGCAGGGCCATGCATACGCAGGTAAAGAGCTCTGGCAAGTTTCTCCCACTCTGTATTCAATGTGGTACGGTGACCTGCAAGCACCCTGCAAACTGTTAACTAATTCAGCATGTTCTCTAGAATTCAAAAATTTCATCTCTAACAAAAAACAACCTTATCTCTATTAACAGCTGTCAGGCAGCCTCACAGAATCACAAATTACCTGCTCAAGCAGCCTTTCCTCCACTTTGAAACAAATAACAGCAAAAATGACAGAACTTTGGACCTGCGGTTAGAACGATTGAGATTGCATTCCCTGTGAAAAAACCTAACAAATTGGAGACATACATATGAGCCTATTTTTTCCCATGGATTATTTTAGTTAGTTTAATGGCTGGCTGGAACAGTCCTATGGAATATCCAAGGAATGAAAACCATCCTCTAGTCTTCTCTCAAAAGCACATTTCCTCTCTAGGGCATCACAGCAAGAAAGAGGGTAACAGTAAGACATACGGCCACTGAGAATGCTGAAAACTAGGATTTATCTGAGATTGCTATGCATAGCACAAAATGACTGTCTAGTAGATTAATCCCATAAATATATTCCTACAGTTCCTTAAAATACAGTTTCAGGCTTGATAGGGATCTTCATCTCTCTGCAGGTCTCTCAAGGGGTTTAACTTGGAGCAAAAATAAGTTTAATTTAGAAAAAATAAAACCAGAAACTCAAAAACTGAAGCTCTTCAAGAAAAAAAAAAACTTCCTGGAGAATCTTGAAGGTTGTCAAAGAGAAAAATCCATTTACAGTAGAATTTTCAAGAGTAATCATATTGCTTTTGCTTCTCTGGCAACCAGATCCTACTGCATTTTTACATTTTTGAAGTTTTAAAGAAGACATCTTAAGGGGTACTTTTCATTTGTTTATTTTACACGTAACAGAAATGTAACTTCAGATTTTCTGATTTAATTTCCATTATAATTTTTAGATCAGACGATCATCTAATGTGATTTCATATAAACCCACACAACTATAGTCACCAGTGCACTTTTACAGAATAGTATCAGATCAGGCCTGTGGTATTGCAAACTTTATGCAAGATGATGATTCCATTTAACTTCTTTTAGGAAAGAACTCAATGACTCACTTTTAATACGCAGGATCTTTTGTCAACTCCTGAATTTTACTTTTAGACAAAGAATCCTCTGCTGCACTTGAATTTATTTAATTATATAATCTTGGAGGAGTGAGTTTACGGGCTGGAGGAAGGGAGGGGCAGAGAGAAGCCAGGGGTGTTCTGGCTTTTTTTAAGCAGACTTTTTAAAATAAGGTATTTCTTATTATTAGCCCAGTTTGAATGCCACTGGAACTCAGGGGAAGTTTCCCAGCAGGGAAAAGCTTCTACTTGTCCATTTTTTCCTCTTTTTTCAAGTTAAATTTCTAGAATTTTTCCATATACAGAACAAATGATGCATAACACATGAAAATCAGTAAGTGACTAAAAGAGGGACAGTAGAGCTACATTGTCATATGACTGAAAGATCTGACCAGCAAGGATAACTGATTCCATCACTTGAAGGTATTATTTTCCAAGGTGGAAAAAAGCTCATCTCATCTGGTGAGAAAAAAATTTTGATGATGAACTATGTGCTGAAACATCTATATTTAGTATGCAGCAATCAAAGGCACTCAGGAAAAAGCAGCATAGCCCTACAGATCCAATTTATTAATATGTTATGGAATTCAGACCTGGAAAGTGAAGTAACTGCCTAAAAATCAGGCGACAGACAAACAAGCTTTCTGATAACACACCGAGGTTAATCTATTTGAATCTGAAAGAAAAGCACATGTCTGAAAACTATTGCCTCAGAATGGATGCTTGTAATAAGTCAAATAGCACAGTTAAATTTTACTAGAGAGAGAAAGAAAACCCAAAACATTAATCTCCAAGGTCTTTCACCAACACAGAAGAGACAGGTCATAATTCTTTTACTGCAAGGAGTTTCTTTTTCTGCAAAAGACTCAGTAACTTACAGCAACTAAATCCAATACAACACTGCATACAGCACATCCAGGTTTAGGACTTCCTTCATTTACTTTTTAAGAATATTTAAGGCTTGCAAGAGCATTGTGATTACCCTCACAATTTATAAATGTATATATAAAAATCAAGGAGTACTGAAGGCAGTAATATATTTCAGGTTGCCATGGTTTATCCTCATTAACTCTATCGCAGCCAAAACCAAGACACAGTTTTAATCTTTGTCCCCTAAGGGAATAAATCGATTTCTCTAGGTAAAGCAAGGATGACCTTACCTGTTAACCCCATTAACTCTTGTTTCCAATAAAAGGCAACACTTACAGCATCTTGAACAACCATAACTTCTTACAAGGTAGTGAGAGTTAGCTGGATTTTTTTCTTATTATTCTCATACAGGTGGACCAAAAGAAACAAAAGCCTAATGTACTTTCACTAATGATTTATAGGAAATGACAATTCCAAATTCATTCAGTGTTCTTTCGTGTCCCACAAGCTACTCCCTGCTACTCATCCTGTTGCTTTCAGGGTGCCCAGTGTACTAAAGGTGAGGAATCGTAAATCATGAAGGCTCACTGCTTCCAGAGCAGTCCTCATTGTCTACACACTCTGAAGAGATTCCTCTTTCCTTTGAACTGGCTTTGCAGCTTGTCCATTCTTTCAGAAGGCCAGCTGGGCTCACCAAACAAGCAGAAAACCACTTATTTTTGTACAGTGAATTTGGTGACATCTGTGACTTGCACCAGCCAGGGAGAGGGCAGGACAGCTTGGTCAGAGGCTGCAGTAGGGCATAACCCTTGCAGCGGTATCTAGTTGTTGAGCTGTTTGACGACCTTCTCCTAATCCTGAATAAGGCAAGACACTAAACACCTGTGAGGACAAACATAAAATATTCCTCTCCTTTTAAATGCTTTAAAATCTTGTCCTGCCATCTCAAAAACATGCTAATGCTCATACTGGCATAGCCTCATCACCATTTCTACCCATGGGAGCAGAGAGAGACTAGCACAGGGGATGCAGATAGCTTGACTATACTACATGCTTATAAATAGACGGTACTCAGACATGTAGCCACTACCTTTGTCATGCTGCCTCTCAAATCAGCCAGAAGACTGAGATGGCAGGGCCTTTGAGATCTCCACTAAAGAGCTGGTAATTGGTACAGAGCTCCACCATAACACTCCACCAGCCCACACTTAACTGAAAGACTGAAAGCATGTTACTAACACATTCAAAGGAGACAAGTCAGAGGGGCCATTTCTTGACCTAACCACAAAATGACTCTGGAACTGGTGGAGCTGACACAATAGTTCAGGAGTGCCCACGCTGCCCTTTGCAAACAGCTCCCAGCTTGCTCTGCCACACCAGCGTGATTACACAGCTTTCAAGCTCGGAGCAGCTTTGCACCCAGCTCAGCGCCCAGGCAGGGCAAGCTCAAGTCCACCTGGAAGAAAGGACACACACTTTAGAACGACAGTTCCTCCTTCTGGGGGCCAGAAGATCCCTTGTTTGTGAAGCTCACGGATTACTCCAAAGATAGAAGGGCCACTGTTAGAAGACTTATACCCGTTCCGTTGAGCACTGCACCCGTCCACAGATCAAAAACATTTTGAAAACCTATGATTCACAGGAGGCTTTAGCTGCTATAATTTATGAAAAGTCATATATTGGTTCCCACCAATCCAGGCTCAGAAAATGAAGAAGAAAAACCCAAACCCAAAACCACAGCAGGAGCCCTGCCAGCACACACACCACTCTTCCGAGTCACACTAAGTATTAATACAGGATGAGAAGCCATCTTGCCCCATTACAGAGCATACTGTATGTACATTTAATACACGTGCATGTACATGTAACAGAAATACTAACAGTAACTCTGAAGCTACTGCTTCCCAGCTTTGTTATTTGCCAGATTAGGCACATAGCTGGATACTGTCAAGTGTTAACGCCAATAGGAAATACTCTGTCTTTATCTATTTACATAACACATACCAATCATAGCTTATGCAACAGTCAATGTATTATTATTCGTCACACAAGGTCAATCTTTAAGAACATTATACAAGTCAGGAATTAAAATTAATAATGCTATGCCAGTTTGCATAAAGCACATTAAGATTGAAACAAACATATCTCAGCCTCGTATTATACCAATTAAAATACAAGACTAAAGAAGAATTTACAAAAAAAAAACCTGACAGTAATACCTTAGTGGCAATGAGTTTAAGTTTATGCAGAAATTTTAATCCTAGTTCTTCTTCAAAAATTTTTACTACTGAAGATTCATTCTGCTATGAAGCCTTGAACCAATCTTACAATCCTTTTAACATGCCTCAGAAAGCGGTTAAGAAAAGTCAAGAAAATCCCCAACCAACCAAAACAAGCCAAAACCATTCTTTATGATGTATTAACACTGCTGTGCCTGCTCACCTCCACCCTCCACTACCACTCTCACTTAAGTGAGTGCATGCAAATGATACAAAAATCACTTGTAATTCCTAAAACATAACAAAGATCAAAACACTGTTTTTGTCTGGAACTGAAATCTAAGCGAAAGTGGACTTCAGAAGGGGAGGAGCATCTCTTTAAACACTGTTCAATCTTCCCAAGAAATTGCAAGAGGAAGAAACAAAATTGAAAGTTCCTGCCTAGAACTTGTAATTCAAGACGGATGTGACAAGGCAAGAAGGGGTACAGCTGAACCACCTTACTAATGTAATTACTTTTCAGACTTCAGACAGTTATAAAAAGCAGATTAAAAAATATAATCTATACTTCTAGGGTTTTCTGAGACTATTTGAGACTATTTAAAACAACACAAAAATCTTGCATTTAGACAAGTTTCAGCCACCAGGATGAGGAGCGTTATGTGCTTTGGAATTGCCCTAAAGTTTCTCTACTGCTGGTATTGCTCCTCAAAACAGTCCTTACCAATTTCACCTTATGAATTCAAACTGAGCTGGGCCTCTTCATCTGACTAAGCAAGACTGCAGAGGAAGGCACGTCTTGAAAATGTGTAAATCATTTTTAATTGCACAGTCTGGGGGTTTGTTCTGACTTGAAGAACCCAAATTTCAAAATCTCTTGAAACAAAAATTTCAGACTTCCAAAAGACCCTTCTCTTACAATAAAAAATAATGAAAGCGAGTGTTTTGCACATTCAACACTTTACAGTTTGGTGAAAGAGAAACATGAAAAGCAACAAGTACAGAAGCTTTGCATAAACTCTGCAAAGGAGTGAAATCATTCACTTGCATGTTCAGACACAGTGCAGCCAAAGTAAAAGACGCTGTTACAGAAAACAGTTTGGGGTTGTGGGGAACAGCACAGAAGTACTTGGTACCTATAGGCAAAAAAGCTCCATGTCTCTCACTCCTGCATATTATTACATTTACATTCCCAGCCTACACAAGCTATCAAAGCATGTTTTTCTCTATTTTGTTTCATGTCCTCAGTTGAGAGAGAAGTCAAGGAAGCAAGCCGTGCTCCTCACATGGGGAAACCATGGGCAGTGTGCTGTGCAGCCCTTCGACTACCTGCTTCCATGCAGCGCGTCCATTGTGATCAGGCTCCGCTTCACTGTGTCGCAGCGAGGGGGGCCTCTGGCAGCCACCTGTACTGCTGGATCGTTTCCAGCAAGGTTGCTCAACAGACATCTATGCTACCAGGAATTGCGCATAGGCATCGGATGGATCTCTCGCTTTTCTTAAAGGAAACTGCATGAAAATACACTTTTCTCATCTTCAAAAAATTTTTTGTGATTGTTTGTCATTTTCAGGGAATCCTTCCATGCAGTTCTTGCAGGGAAAGGGTTCCTAATTTCATGCCGATACTTACAGGTTTCACCGAGAGCCTAACATGCTTCTGGCTCAGAATTCACAGCATGGGTCCACTCAGGGGACAATGAAATACTGATTCAATGATTAACACAACTGCAAAAGAGTTTCTGTCAGCTGGTCCAGGTCATTAGTCTCACATGTCAGGATAAGTCACAGATGGCCAAATATTAAGGGCAGTATTTTGTTTACGAAGGGGCAATAGCAATAGCCTTAGGGAGAAAACATAATACAAGCAAAGCGGTGAAAGATAAAACCAAAATACCAATGGTCATGTGTGCACACAATAGCAAAAGGTATGCAGGAAAAATATAAAGAAGTTAATCATACAGGAAACATTCTCACGGAAGAGATAGTGAAGAAGTACAAGAGATTACACTACAAAACAGGAAAGGTGAAGCACCTTACTTTATTATAAGAAAGTAAGCATAAATATCTTCTGCGCAGTAAATCATAAAGTTTACAAAAAGTGAACCAATGCAAACAACCAACTCAGCAGTCATAAATATGGCTGACACTGGCACCCACAGTGTATTTTTTGAGGTAGCCTAAGGACACAGACCTGTACATTTGGACTGCCATGTCTGCCATCTGTCAAAGAGATCAGGATGTCCACTTCCACCCCATTAGTGGGAAGTGTACATTTAAACTCTTTTAGTAGGCTTGAAAAAATCTCAGACAAATTTATCGAAAGGGCAAACAAAGAAGTTAGCCACAAGTAACTCCATGCAGGGGAAGAGCATCAGTACTCAAAGCACCAACAGCTTCCTTGTGATGAGCAAGTGTACCCGTCCATCAGTGTGAGTAAAGGTAGTTAGTGTGTGGAAACACAAACCAAAATCCAACCTGCACAGAGTTTTCACTACAATATAGAACACGTGATTCACATAAAGCACTCAATATACTCAGAAATAATCCACTCTTCCTATTACATGATGTTAACTCTTTTGCTATATGCCATAAATCTCCGTCTAAGACATGAGAAAGTCTCCACTTTCTCTTCTCCTGAATCTTTTCTGGCATTCTCTCTAACTGGAGACATATAGCACGTTCCAGACTTGGTATACTACATCTGAAACAAGGAAAGTATTAATTCCCTGGCTGTAAAGTGATATCCCAGGAGCTAGGATGAAGTAAAAATGTCACTTTTACTCTCCCACCACATGCTGCAAATTCCTGTCCCACATGGAAGGACAAAGTGATAGCATTTATTCCAAAAAACAGAGGAATAAAAGAAGTCTGTGAATTAAGTTTTGAGGAGTATTGGAACATACAATCACATAAATACACTGATGAGCTTTTCCTTCTCTAGGTGCAGAACAGCATAATTTGTTAAAATGGCTTTAATCCAGAGACTAAGGCTACTGTTTACTTATTCCAATACGTGATTTTGCTCAAAGTAACACCACTAGAATGTTTAAAAAAAGGGAAAGGAAGATTTTTCTAGGCCATTTTGGCCTTTCCTGATCTTGTTAGGATATGAGGCACTATAGAAGTATTTCAAATGAGTATTAGCTGCAAAGGAGACTCTAACGATGGTACACACCCTTGTACTTACTGTTCTCTTGAACGATTTCCTAAAAGTACCTGTTGAGACTTGAAATTACTAAGTGCTGTCAAAGTGTTTGCCTTACAATTACAATACTAAGAGTTCACCAGCCATCAACATTCACAGTCTCAAGTACATTTTCCAAAGCTTCCAGGTTTTCTGCTCAGCATATTAAACCTTATCAATTCCACAAGGTTCAGACAAAAACTATACATATGTGGCATCAGACAGAAACTACAGCATCACTTCAATGCAATTCACTCTAAGTCAAACTCGGACTTGTTTATACACGTACAGGCATTCACCCTTCACATGAAACACTGAGAAAAATTTTCCCAACCTACCCCCAGCCTTGAAACAACTCTCCGATTTCAACAAACACACCATCAGAAATAAAATTCCCAAAGATCACCACACCAAACAGAAACAAACCACAGGGAATAACAAAAGCAAAACTTGCCAATACATCTGCAGAGGCACAAGAAATGCTGTCAACAACAGAAGCAAGACAACGAGACAGAGGTACACTTACATTTCCCAGAATGTACCAAATGTACCAAATGGCCTCACTGAAAAATCATGGGTGAGACTAACAGTCAGTACATACATGAATGAATACGCGTAGAAAATCAGTAAAAGGGAATACTGACAGCAGGTTAATACTTCTTCAAAACCGTAAACTTTCATTCCTGCTATTCCAAAGACATCTACAAAGTATTTTCAGAAAACAACCCAGCAACCGAAACTTACAACTCAACCAGATACCAAAAATCACAGACTGACTGTAACTATTTGCTGTATTACATTTCATAATTTTCTCGACACCCTCAACACTCTCCTCCTCCCCTGCCCCACACGCTTCATAGGTAATAAATACCCTTCTCTTTTTACCACTGACTCTATCTTAAAACCTGTTATCTTGCTATCAACCTGCTATCCTTGCTCCACTGGAACCAACACTATTTTCTCTCAAATGGTCTAACAGCACAATGAGGTTAAACCCTAAGGAACATGTTTCGAGCTATCCTATGTGGCTGATGCTGTTTCCAAGCTACAGAACTACCGGTGCCTAACAGCTTTCTGAGTTCTCCTCCACCCACATTTTGGTTAATATTAGCTTTCCCTGTAGATTTAACTTAGTTTAAAAGCACTATGTAACAACATACACAAGGCACTGCAGAAGCAGTCTACTCTAATTTACAGAGCACGATATAAAAAGATATAGGTTTGCTATAAAATTCCTACTTCAGTACTGTTCTGCTGAAGTTCTCTCCCCTTGCCTGCAAAACGTGATCAGAAAATCTTGCTTCCTACTCCTCATTTAATGAAACTGCAAGCACCATCAGGATCATACTACACTTGAGGATAAGGTAATTTTCTTGCAGTAACTATCAATAAAATTAGTTTCACTTTGATGGTTTCTTGCAGTAAATTTCAATAAAATAAATTAGACTTTGATGGACACACAAAATTTTCCCCTTCATTAGACTGAGATTACTTTTTTTTCCCCCTTTCAGGCTTAAATAAAAACTTACATCTTTTCCCAGGACTCTAAGCTCAAACTGTGTTTCCTTGAAGTGAACTTTCGTAATTCTAGGCCTGTAATATTGGAAAAAAAGACAGACAGAACTTCATGAGCCTTTAATTATGCATAATAAAATACAAAGTTGTATATATTTACATATAAAGACAAAAAGGAATTCACAGCTATTTTTTTTTTTCAGGTATACACCAGATATCAACAGAAAATTAGCAGTATTTACACATTTCAAGATCGGTATGGTAAAGCTGAACTATTTTTTTTAATACTTGAACTATTAAAGAACTGGCTGTATAAAAAATAAAATAAAATCTGTATAATCCCTACAAAGATCAGGTATATCAAGTACAGTTTTTTCAAATTCATACATTTAGCCGTTCAAATAGATATCACAAGTCACACATTTCCATACAATATTATTATTGTTTTAGCACAGACCGCACATTTAAATTATACATACCAGAAATATTTTCCTACTTGTTTCTTACTCTTGTAGACAACAACTCCTGTGGGTGTTAATCCTAAAAAATATTCAGATTTGTTTTCACCCTAGAAAATAAAAGCATATGTCATTCACACAGATGGAAGCTGTATCACTGTGGCAGTGGGGTCTAGTCTGGAAGTCAGCCTGATGACTGACTTGAACGTACTGTTTCACTCTCTATGCAAATGAGAAAATAGTTCTTGATCTACTGCTGAAAACTCCTACACAAGAACTTGTAGGCATAGAGGCAAGGATGAATGGCAGTGAGGGAAAGAATGGGAGATTACACATGCCATGGTGAAAAACAAAAATAACTTATTTTTTAAAGGAATTCCTTTTAGCTATTCGGCAAATGGCTAAAATTCAGAAACTCGACTTTCTATTCAAATGTGAATGCAACAGACATCCTAACTTTCAGCTGATTTTCTGACCTATTCTACTATAATATAACCTCACAGCTGCATTATCCCTCCTAAAATAGTATGACCTGCATACTGCTACCAAGGGAAGTAGCACCTTTGAGAGATTCAGAGCATTTTTTCATTCAGAATGGGTAGCAACATGCAAAGAACAGCCGCGTGCATCATCTCCTCCACAGGAAACTGTTTCTCAGGTCACTATCCAAATCACAAACTGTGCTGGGAGAGAACAGGGTGGAAACCCTGGTGCCCAGTGGCACGAGGCCTTTGCCTCCACAGATGTGCCCTACACTTGAAAGAGTGCAAACCTTAACAGGCTGCCCAGGGAAGTGGTGGAGTCACCACCCCTGGAGGTGTTCAAAAAATGTGTACATGTGGCACTTCAGGACATGGTTTAGCAGGCACAGTGGTGTTAGGCTTACGGTTGGACTTGATGATCTTGGAGGTCTTCTCCAACCTTAATGATTCTATAAATCTTAGTGCATAAGGTCAAAAGAAAGTCAGCTGCAAAAGCTTGTCCATCTGCTTACTTGAGGCAATGAGGAAGAGCCCTGCAAGCTCTAAACCAGCACAGCACGAACTGCAGAAAACGTCAACTATGAGATGGACTGACTCTATAAACTGTCCTTCTGTGTGACTACTGATGTGAGAAAGCTCAAGCGCATCTGTTGAGCTCTGCCTGTGCTCCTCAGTGAACCAACTGCTAAAGGCAACTTTACTTTTAATATGACCAAGTGAGGAAAAGAACTACATCTTTTCATGTGTGCAGCTTCAGTCTCAAATGAGGGCTTCTGTTGCTGTTGTAATTTAAACGATGATATTCATAGGCCAAACTTGAGCATATGACAACTCACCCCTCATTACCCAAGCAGGGATCTCACTGCACAGCAAAACCAAGCTACGAGAAAAAAAAAAATTCCAGGCTCTGCTAATTTAACACAATTTTGTTGTATCATGTTGAATCTTGTTCCAGTAACTCCCCTAGCTTTCTACGGGTGGGAGGGGCAGAGAGCATAAGATACAAATTTAATTAAGCCACAGGGTGCATTAAAAAAATACTTCATTTTGCAGGCTACACAATTTTCAGCAGGAAATACATACTTAATCTTCTAGTAGTATCTTGATTTCTTGATTTTCTTTCAAGTAATTCTACAAAGTACTGACATCTAATTCAGTGAACAATCTACATTACAACTCCCCGTTTGAACTTCTGGATTTATTTTATTCAAAAAAAACCTGCCACAAGCACAATTATTCAAACAAGATAGAATGATGTTTCCACCAGGAGCACATAGCCTCCAGGTGATGACTTGGATCCAATCCCAACATCAATGCTGTTTTACAAAAGAAGTGGAGGCTTTTGCTGAGGTGATACAGACAACTTACAACGCTGCATAATACAGCAGAGGAAAAGCTGGAAGCATAATCTGGGTCTCTAGCAAAACCTTCACAATGAATATTTTAAAAAAACAGACACACTGCTGCTATCCCACCCTAGTTTTTGCAATGGTATTGAAAAGGTTTCAGGACACACTTGCTACTATTTACACAAGATTAATGTGCAAATTCTTGTGTCAAAGACAGAGGTTATGACCCTCTCTCATCTCTCCTGACACACTCATTACTTCTTATCTATCTAATTGTTTTTTCCAGAGTATAACTGATTGTCTTTTATAGATGTAATACAATCACAGACTTTCATCTGAAAACCATTAGGCTTCTACACATATGCATGACTGAATCCCCCCAGTCTGTAAGTACGTATTCCTTTGCATTTCTTAAGTACAGTATTACCTTTCAAGTTATTTTGTGACAACTAAACTATATAAATACTCCCCCCCCACATTAGTACAAGATTTCTTTTTCATTGTTACCAAGTTTAAAATATTTAAACAATACTTACATAAACAGGATGGAGATCCACTCCATACATTTCCAGGGATTTGGCCACCCCTAAGTAGTTCACTTCTGCCTCAGCAGGAACTTGACCCCTGTAAACAAAATCCTGTGTAAGAACTTTGCACTTCCAGTCAATATATTAAAAAAGATCGTATCAATGAGTACAGTTTGCTGGACAGGTATGCAACCCTTCCTACCATTTGTTTAGACTGTCATTATCCTTTCAGCACTGTACTTCTGCTCGCCCCAAGTGAGACTCGACAGTAGGCACAAACTTATACGAAACTCTCTGCTGTCAGATCCTACCACAGATATATGCTATCATATATACAATGTATGCCTACTACAGTGGCTAATCTTTTCCCTGCTGTCATAAACAATTTCAGACATTTTATTTTTAGGCTCGAATATGCAAAATAACTTTTTTTCTGAATAACTACATGATTATTAATAAAGCAGGAATGGGATGATTGACTGGGCTACTACTTCCTCATAGCAATGCTGAAGCTACATAGGATTCTGCAAGCAGGGTTCATGACTTCAGATAAAATCTTCCTTTCTTCACAAAATCTTGCCTACAGGAAGTCACACCAACTGGTAATACTCAAGTCTGCTACTGTGAAAACAAAGTTTGGAGTCTGTCTCATGAGATTACCCATTTCAAAGCTCCAGCTTGCCTTCCTATCTGCAAATATCTATTCATCAGTTAAGAATTATCATCAGCTGCATGGTGGTAGGAAACAATAGGGGAAAACAGGTGAGGAAAAACCTGACTAGGAACATATTTGACATTACTGATCAAGGATTTATTTTCAAAAAGAACAAAATTACTAAATAAATTCAAAGCCTTCAACAGACTTATCCTCAGAATTTAATTTGTTCTTCCCTTTATAATTGCCATTGATACAAGAGCGAGACACTCTGTAAAGATGCATCTCCTGCTTCACCCTGTGATTGTTCTCTTGAGGAAATACTTCACTGCATTTGCTACCTTTCAAATTCAAGGCATGAAGCAGAGCTCAACATTTTGACTCCAGACCTGGAAAAGTCCTGCAATACGCACACTCTTGCCTCTTGTCTCCCCATTCTCTCCAGCCTAGCAGCTACTTTCCGCCAGGAAAATTTATGTTATGCTTGATGAGGTAAAAAAAAATCCAACGTTAAAGACATGAAACAGCAGTGCCAGCATGAATGCCCTAGTATAGGTATTTAAAATGCCTTCGTTGTATCTGTGAGATGGGCTGCTTCAGCCCATCTTATCCACGTAGCAGCACTGATACTGTTTCAGGTGTTGGCCCTTCTTTCCAAGGAGTCCTGGAAACGCAGCAGACCTGAAGCTTTTAAGAGAAATCCCTTTCTTCAAGAGGTGGATTTCCCAGTAGATCTGTGATTCATCTCTGTATTCAGAATATGCAGAACACTGGATATTCAGCACACCAGCACTGTCACATCTGACATGCCTTTTATCCACTTCTGCTATAAAAATTTACTACACAGCTTGATTTTTTTAAAAATCTTGCTGGTAGCTCTCAGAAATGTAAGCATACATTCACTGGAGCTATATTGTCTTACTGAGTTCCCAGGAAGGCTAAATATCGGTCCTGAGCGAAGCAGATTACTCCATTACTGAATTAGTGCTAGAATCCAATAACAATTTAAATACTCCTGTTAGTGTTCCTTTACTGATCATACTAAGAAAAATGCTGATGCGTTCATCCCACTGTTCTCACCTGTCTCTAAGTGTGTGTGTGCTTATAAATATTTTCACAATAATACATGATTTATAAGAGAATGTATTTGCCAAAAAGTTAAAGGAAGTAAAGATGTGTGCTGGAGCTTCTGAAGGAAGCAGATGGAAGCCAGAGGAAGAAGTCCTCCCAAATGCAAGTGGAGAAGACAGAACACAAAGGGAAGAGGGAAATGTCAGGCACTGAAACAATTCCCACCATGACAAAAGGTAAGTGTTTAATTTTTCCCATGTATGAAAACACAAACTTTCCTCAGCATCATGAAACCTGACAATACACCTCAAAACTAAAAGAGTCTTTGCAGTCAGTAATGACAGAGCAGGCAACGTAGCAGCCACGCAGCTGACATGCACCGTTCGTTTAGATGGACAAAGAGCACCTCAGTGCCAGTGATGGCCCTAAAGAACATTGAAAGCTACTCTCAAAACTGACCATCAGCAGCATTTTCACTTTCCTTATGCCCCACTGACAGCACGTAATATCGATTCAAAATGCATGAACCACTGACTTGCCAAGTATCATCGTTAGTCCCAGCTCTGCTGCAGTCTAGAACAGGTAACGTCAGAGGGCCGATGCAAGCTCTCCGATTTGCACTGAAGGATCTTAGCCCTCCTCCAGCACCACGAGTGTCTGCTTCCTCATGTGTAAGCCCTGAAGCCACTGCTTGCCCCTCCAGATGTGCATGACAACATAACGTCACCTCATCCTGGTACCTGACCTCGGGACTGTCGTGCTGGTTTATAGATGGGACAACAACCACAGTAGGCAGGCTGCAGAGACTTGATGTAGTCAGCACTGCTCCCCACCTCTGACTTCCCTCACTTTATTTGATTTAGACACTTGCTCAAAAAAGTGCATCCTGAGTGAATGTCTGAATAGCTATTGTGCATTGTAAAAACCTGAGAGAGAACCTGAAACCAAAACCAGTTTATCTGGATATAATTAGCAGAAGTAAGGCACAGTGCCACTGCCATCTTGCAGAAAATCCCCCCACTTCCATGCTGGGCTCAAGAAAGGATAAAGAAGTTCTTCCAAATCACAAACCTGTCCCTAAAATGTCTCCAGTACGTGAGATAATTTGGGGTCTGTCCTCAGCCACTCTTGCTTCAAACTTCTTAACTAAAGAGACCACTATCACCTGTGCATAAGCCTATGCTGGCAGCGCTGATGATGACAGGCGGGCTGAACTAGCTCTGGGTACACCTTAGTTCCATTCTCTTTTCTGATGCTGCTAAATCCCTAGCACCTAATTGCAACACAGCAGCAAAGAGCTTTATCAGAGCTTTAGATCAGTAAGTGTACAAAAACACCACAGACAGCATTAAGACAGTTATTGCTCCTCTTCTCAACCACTCTTCCCTCAGCTTCTGAATATCATCTTCAAGGTTATAAACCTTTTGAGGCAAATGGGTGTTAATCTGATTTACTACACTAATGACTACAGAAATTTGAGAGAGAGGAATGAAGGTTGCTTAGTATCAGTGGCCTGGTACATAGCAATCCATTTCAAGTTTCGTTTCTCAAACACAACCTCTGTGATGTTGAACCACACAGACTGTCTTTCACTTCGTTTCCAACCTCTGGAACAGAAAGAAACTGTACTTTTTTACTTCACAAAAGGACCTGTAGTAAGGTTCTCTGTAATGCATGAACTACTATAAGGCAGTCAGGCAACCACACAGAAGTAATTATTCAACAACAAACTCTCTTCCCAGAACAAGACAGCTCAGGTCAATATGACAACTGGCACAGACTCCAGTTACAGGAGAACTTTCATTCATGGCTTCATTACAGCAAGAGAATCAAGAAATCTAGATGTACATACAAGATGGCTAGCTCTGATTATCTCTACATTGCTTTGACAAAGGGTATGATGAGCATACTCATAAAATGTTTCTTACTGCTTATATCACAATTGCACCTAACTTGGATTTGTCAGAACAAGCTTCTTTACACTTACCAGGAACATGGAACTTGGAGATAAGCAAGTAAATGTTTATCTTGGCTTTACATATGGTTGAACTTCTGGCATATGTTTTATTTTCAAAACCAATTTCACGTTTTCCATTTCTGAAGGCACTGTGGTCTAATATTTGGAACAGCTGGTTGGGAAGCCAAATCTCTCTGACTTGCAGTGTTTTCACACTGGTGACTGGTGGTTTGGCCTTTGCTACTCTTACACCAGGAGTACTTCAGTCTAAAACTAATCTCACTGAAAGTAATTCATACATAGAAGGCCTTTTCTAAAAAAGAGTATGTGGGACAAAAAGTGGCTCTGAATTACTGAGGATCTTTTATATATTTTTTGTACGCCTGGAGACAGTGTAGAGTTAAAACTTCCTCTGTAAGAAGACTACTTATGCAGCTGCTGCCAATGAACCCAGTATTTAAGCTATATTGACACAGGAACATTTTCTGGCTCTGCCTTCTTTACTGGAAATTATGTTCTGAGATTGCTATGTTTTTCCTCTCTCTGTTGCTGTTGTTGTTCCTCTCTCAAGCACTGACAGCACCATTGGGGCCAGAGGTTAATAGTTCTTATCTTGCTTTGCTTATCTCTTGGGCACTCCAGTCCATCTCCTGGTTGTCCTTGCTGCAGTTTTGCTTCCCACTCCACTGACAAGTAATCAAGAGAAGGCATCGTATGCACAAATTGCAGGCTGACAGAAAATCAGCTGACTCCCAAAGCAGCATCTTGGGATCCACCATCAGGCAGAGATTATCCAGAATGTCAATGACAGTACAACTCACATGTTTTGTATCCAAGGTGATAATTATTCCAACAACTGGAAGATGGAAAATTGAAGTTTTGCAGTCTCTATTATAAAAACAAATCTGTATTTTCCAAATTTTATGAAGGTTAAGTTGGGATTGCATCAATCTCCCAGGTCTGTTGACATACATGTTTCAGAGCTCCGCAGTTCTCCTTTGTCCTGTCTGCAGTGCTCCTAACGTTCTCCTCCTGCAATTTCTTCAACAGTTGCCCCTGCCATGTCCCATAACTCTAGCTTATTCCCACCTTCTCAGTTCCTTCTCATACATAAGTAATGTTATCAGGTACAGCTTCAATGCCCGTGAACTTCTGTAGTGCCTTGTTCAGTTTAAACCAAAATTCTTTCTTGGCCCACCAGATACCCCGTGTTTCCATTGCTTTATGGTCACACAAAAAGTTTTGGAGTTTGTTTGATTTTTGTCCAGAAACCTGCACTTTGAATGCCCTGTGTTATTCAGTGCTGCCTGATGACTCTGTTTCTAGGTGCTGCTTTTCTTCTTACAAATCATATGTTCTCCTTTACAGTGGAATCCTTCATACTGACCACTGCCAGTATGTTTTATGTAAGATGTGTTGGTTAATAAAATGAAAGGACTTCATGCTCGTAAAACCAAACTGTCTCTTTAATTCACGCAGATGTTGCAACTGAGATTATCACATAAACCATGGGCATACAAACTGCTTTCCTGGAACCTCCTGCAATGTGAGCTGCTCCCACAAAGATTTGTGCAGGTTGCTACAAGCACTCCTTCATTACCCCAGCTAAGGATCTGGCAAGAAAATAGAGGCTTCACTGTACTAAGTGCTGTACATTATTAGATTAAAAGTGGTTTTATCCTAAGAGTTCATTTGAATACACAGTACAAAGGAAAGAAATGTTATTATCCCCATTTTACAGACAGTAGACTGAGGCATGGGCATAACAAGCAATTTGTCCAAAATTACACAGGAAATCTGTCCTGGAACAGGGAACGGATCTCACAGATTTATATTTCATTCTTTTTAACAGAACTAAGAGGAAATACGAGCACTATTAGAACCGCTGAAACACCCGTATCTAGGTCTGACAGACATTGTATTTCCAGTTACTGTCCTACTTGGTTCCTAAAGAGACACCTCGAATTACGTAAATTTTTTTTTGTTTCTGAGGGACATAACTGGATGCTCTGTATTACTTCCTTGGGTCTACACACCTCCACTCTGCACCACATGCTGCTCCATTCCCCACCTACCAAGCATCTCCAAATCTGGTGTTACCTGCCAAGTTCCCAACAGTACTGAATTCTTACACCAGAGTTTTGTGTATCCGCTCTATGGCATCCTCCAGCTCTTCCTTCTGGTCTGGAACAAAGCGGTACTCCGAGACGTAACCTGCAGTGTGCTTATATGGGTCATAGTCCCCCAGCTCAGCTAGAGGACACAAGAAAAAGAGAAAAGTCACCTCCTTCCAAGGCTTTATGTTAAACAAAATATACGTTCTATAATCCATCTATTGGTGCCAAGCCACCTCTTTCCAACTGACTGTCAAGTTACCAGGCTGTCAGTTAAAAATATCAAAGACAGTACAGAACTGTTCGTATTAGTGTACATAAAACCCGAAAACATGTCTTTAGTCATTTGAAAAGAGAAATGGAAGGTTCAAAGAGCTAGAGGTTTTGACAGGAAATCTACCACTTCTACAGGATTAGATATAATTTTGTCCAAGTCGGCAAAGTTGAAATTTGACGACATATATATTTGGCAGCATATGTAAAACAAATGTAGCAGAAAGGTCTAGTTATTGGAATATCAGAACTGATCCGTCTTGTTGCTGGGACTCCTAACACAAATGTCAGTGTGGGAACGC